>Ga0233427_10000286_pt1 | contig 66376 bp, 67 predicted proteins | sample SI_118_April2016_5_FD_179885 | JGI IMG/M metagenome (GOLD analysis project Ga0233427, IMG submission 179885) | Seawater microbial communities from Saanich Inlet, British Columbia, Canada - SI_118_April2016_100_MG | ecosystem: Environmental > Aquatic > Marine > Inlet | place: Canada: British...
GGGCTATGGGTGCCAGCTCGGTTGATCTGACCATGCGTTGTTGGGCCGTCTCTGATGATTCCTGGGGGATCGGTTTCGAGTTGACCAAACAGTCCAAGCTGGCCATCGAAGCGGCTGGCTATTCCATCCCGTTCCCGCAGCAGGACGTTCATATCATTCCATCATCCAGTGGCGGTGATAGTATTCCCGGACACGGATAAAAAGACTGACTGATTGCTGGCTTACGACACGTTACTAGGCATAGGCATGGACATGAGAATTTCATCGCCGAACTGACCACATGTTTTGGCCTCGGATGGCGCTATGCCACAGTTTTCAAACCCGTACTGTTCGTAAAACCGCAAGGCATCCGTATTTGAGGCAAGCACATTCAGCGTGACCACATCAACCTGGTGCCGGGCGTGGGTCACGGCCGCATCCATGAGGTCTCTTGCCATTCCAATACCCCGGAACGCTTCGCTCACATAGACTGCATTAATCATGCCCTCACGGGGAATTGTTTCCGGGCCAAGTATCCGGAGGCAAGCGATACCGCAAAGCTGTTGCTCAACAAACCCGCCAAGCATCGTTCTCTGCGCGATCCAGTCGGTAAAGAAGCTCACAGGCCTGGCAGATTCTTCATCCCACGTTGAACAGAAAGCGTCAGCCGATAAGCGTAGCCCTTCCAGCCGAAGATCACGATACGCCTTGGTATCGGCGCTGGTCAGTTGTCTGATTGTTTTCGCTACCAATACCACGCTTCGCGTCCTCTATTTCACCCTGCACACTGGTGGCCAGAGCCTAACATATGGTAGATTTTGGTCACGCCATTACGCTAGCCATTATACGGCCATAAACGGGAAACAGCATGTTTGATCTGACAGATGCTCAACGGGATTTACAAGCCCGCGCCAGGGAACTGGCACAAGGCCATGTGGCTGCGCGCGCAGCCGACGTTGACCAAACCGAAGAGTACCCATGGGACACGGTCGAGCAACTGACCAAGCACGGTTTCATGGGCATGACTATTCCGACCGACCATGGCGGGGTCGGGCTGTCTTATATGGATACAGTTCTGGTCGTTGAAGAAATGGCCAAGGCTTGTGGCGTGACCGCGCGGATTGTGGTGGAAGGCAACATGGGGGCGATTGGTACCGTCATGGCTTACGGCACGGCAGAACAAAAATCTATTGCCGCAAAACTGGTATTGGCAGGTGACAAGCCAGCGATTTGTATCACCGAACCCGAAGCCGGGTCGGCCGCAACCGAGATGACCACCACCGCGGTGCGTGATGGTAACGGATATGTTCTTAACGGTACCAAGCACTGGATCACCGGCGGTGGTGTGTCGCGCATGCACATGATTTTTGCCCGCCTGATCGAGGATGGCGTGGATCAGGGCATCGCCGGATTTCTGGCTTTTCGAGATGAAGACAAAGGCCTGGTGATTGGCGACAGGGAACCGGCCATGGGCCTTAAAGGTATCCCGGAAACGCAGGTTCATTTTGAAGATTTAAAACTGGATGCAGACCGCATCATCATTCCACCCGATGGAATCAAACGTGGCTTTGCCGGATTGATGAACGCCTATAACGCCCAGCGGGTAGGGGCCGCAACCGTGGCACTCGGGATCGCACAGGGCGCTTTTGAGGCCGCACAGAAGTATGCCAAAGAACGTGAACAGTTTGGCCGCCCTATTGCCGAGTTTCAGGGCCTGCAATGGATGTTCGCCGATATGTCCGTGGCGCTGAATGCGGCGCGTCTGATGGTCTGGCGAGCGGCCAGCAGTGCCGAACACACCGAAGCCGGATTTCCCGATCCGTTGATGGCAGCCGAAGCCAAAGTCATTGCATCGGAAACCGCCATCCGCGTCACCAACGACGCACTGCAAATTCATGGTGCAATGGGTTATTCACGGCGCCTGCCGCTGGAACGTATGGCCCGTGATGCGCGCATGTTCACTATTGGTGGTGGCACGGCACAGATGCTCAAGAACCTCATCGCCGGAAAGGTGCTGGGCATCAAGACACCCCAGACCCGCGATGGCTACAGTCGACTGGCTGGTAAAGAGAGCAATCAATGAGCACAGCAGTCCAGATCATCGCCCAGCGCCTGTACGATGCCGGGTGCCGGTATGCTTTTGGTATTCCAGGCGGCGAAGTGCTGGCGATTATGGAGGCGCTCGATGACGTGGGCATTAGTGTGGTCCTGACCAAACACGAAAACTGCGCCGGGTTTATGGCCGAAGGCGTTCACCATCACGATGGAGCACCAGCAATTCTAGTCGCCACCATCGGCCCCGGTATTGCCAACGCCGCCAATGTGATTGCTAACGCGTTGCAAGACCGCGTGCCCATGATTGCGCTGACCGGGTGTGTGCCCGCCACCCAAGCGCATACCTATACTCATCAGGTGTTCGATCATGTGAAACTGGCAGAACCAATTACCAAAGCTGCATTTCGGGTCGAGCAGGGGGCCGTATCCGTCATCGCCGACAAGGCCGTGGCCATCGCCACCGAAGGCCGCCCGGGCCCGGTATTACTGGATGTACCCATTGATGTGCAGACAGCCGATCAGCCAATCGCCACCACGACGAACCGCGCACCGTTGTCAGCCATGGTCCCAGCCGACGGCGTCGATCTCACCGCAGCCCGCAACTGGTTGACGGGTGCAAAACGGCCGCTGGTCATCGCCGGGATCGATGTCCTCAACCAACAGGGCCAAGCTACTGTTGCCGCCTTCTGCAAAGCGCTCTCTATCCCGCTGATCACCAGCTACAAAGCCAAGGGCATCATTCCCGAAGACCAACCCTTGAGCCTGGGCGGTGCAGGATTATCACCCAAAGCAGACAAGCATTTGCTGCCGCTTGTTCAGGCAAGCGACCTGATTATTCTGGCGGGTTATGATCCGATCGAGATGCGAACCGGGTGGCAAAACCCGTGGCAATCGGACACGCGTGTTATTGATATATCCGCCGTATCCAACACTCATTATATGCATCAGGCATCCATCAATTTCACGGGCGATGTGGCGGCGACGCTCGATTTGATCCGCGAGGGCGTAACAACTGGCAGCACATGGTCGGATGGTGAACCTGCACAAACACGCGAAGCCTTGCGAGCGGGTCACGGCTTGGATGAAGAATGGGGACCCAGTGCAGTTGTGGATGAATGCCGCAAGGGGTTTCCGAGCGATACCATTGCCACGGCCGATTCCGGCGCGCACCGAATTCTGATCAGCCAGGCCTGGGATTGCTATGAGCCGCGCGGCCTGTTGCAGTCATCGGCGCTTTGTACCATGGGCTGTGCCGTGCCGCTGGCCATGGGACGAAAACTGGCAGAGCCAACACGGCCGGTGGTTGCGTTCGTAGGCGACGCGGGATTGGAAATGTTTCTGGGTGAGTTGGCCACCATTCGGGATCTGAAAATATCAGTTCCCATCGTGGTTTTCGTGGATGGCTCGCTGGCGTTGATCGAATTGAAACAGCGCGGTATGCAGCTACCCAATCTGGCCGTGGATTTCGGCGAAACGGATTTCCCCCAATTGGCCAAAGCCATGGGCGGCGAAGGTGCCTGGTGCCGCGACCGCGAAAGTCTGTCCCGCGAAGTTAAAGCCGCACAGGGGCGTGATACATTCACCCTTCTTTGTGCCGTCATTGGGGCCAGGGCTTACGATGGACGAATATAGGCATGCGACAGGGTGAAACCGATCCTATCTGGAAGAAGCGATTGCGCCAGAAACCGCGATCGGAAAAAGCGGCCCGTATTCAAAAGCTGTTGAAGCAATTTGACGTGTCTCAGTGGTGGGACCCGGATGATATCGCCGCCAAACAATACAAACAAATCGCCCGCCTTCTGGCCCATGCCCAAAGCAGCATTCCGCATTACGCCGCTATCATGGGCGATATGAATCCCTATGACATCAATTCGCTAAAGGCCGGACGCTGGCTGGATATACCGGTACTGAAACGCGATACGGTCAATCGATTAGGCGAGGAACTGCTCAGCCGCGACATCCCTAAATCACACGGCAGCCTGGGCCCCATCTACACATCCGGCACCACCGGCAAGCCGGTGCGGGTGGTCAGGACCAGTTTCGCGCTGGCCTACTGGAGCGCTTTCACGACCCGTGACCACATTTGGCACAACCGGAATATAAAAGGCACACTGGCGGCTATTCGGTCATCGGAAAAGGGCGTTGCCTTGTACCCCGATGGCGCACATCACGTTGCCTGGGGGTCTAAAAATGGCGTATTTAAAACTGGCCTCAGCACCAGCCTAAACGTAAATACCTCGATTGCAGACATGGCCGAATGGATTGAGCGGACCAAGCCCGACTACCTGCTTAGTTTACCCAATATCATCAAGCGTTTGGCTCCATATTGTATTGAACACGGGTTTGATTTCCCTTTCCTGAAGGGAATTTCAGCTCACGGTGAGATGGTTGGTGAATTTATGCGCCAGCAAGCCATGGAAGCCTGGAACACACCGGTCCACGACATGTACACCAGTCGAGAGGTCGGTTACATGGCCTTGCAATGCCCAGTCCATGATCATTACCATGTTCAAAGCGAAGGCGTTTATCTGGAAATTCTGGGTAATGATGACCAACCTTGTAAACCGGGCGATACTGGACGCGTGGTAGTTACTACATTGCAGAACTACGCCATGCCACTCATCCGTTATCAGGTCGGTGATTATGCCGAGGTGGGTGAGCTTTGCGATTGTGGTCGCGGAATGCCGGTTCTCAACCGTATTATGGGCCGGGAACAGGACATTTTGGTTCTGCCCACAAGCGAAGAACGCTGGACGTTGCTGGGTAGCCCGGATGTGCGAGACTTCATGGAAATGGCCCCCATTGCACAGTACCAATTCGCCCACGTGGGCCCGGATCGCATGGAAATCCGTCTGGTCGTCAAACGCACACTCACAAACGAGGAAGAAGGCAACATCACAAAATGGGTTCAGAAAAAACTGGGGTATCCGTTTGTGGTGAACTTCACCTACTTCGATAACATGCCGTTATCACGAACAGGTAAATTCAAGGACTTTGTGGTCGAATTCTGATACCGTCAGCTATAGTCCCGCCGGATTATTTGAATTATTAGCGAGGAAGAATGAGTAGAACCGATCCCAGACCAGACCAAGCCATCGCGCCTAGGGCGGCGCCCACTTGGGATATTGCCAGTCTGCCAAAACCATCCACTGATCCTGTACAAATTCGTAATGACGTCGATACCTTCGGGTACGGTATCATTGAAAAAGCACTGGACGAAATCACGCTTAAATCCGTTCAAGACAGGTTGTTTGAGCAAGCCGAGTGCGAGCAGAGTGTTTACAAACACCGTAATCCCGCCAACCCGATTGCCCACGCCCAATGGGTCAATATGCTGCTGAACAAGGGTGATATCTTTTTTGATCTTGTTCAACATCCACTCGCTATGTCCATGATCGAGCACATGCTGGGGCCGGATTATCAGATTTCGTGTGTGGATTCGCAAATCCAGCATCCCGGTGCGGGTATCATGGCAATGCACACGGATCAATGGTGGCTTGCACCGCTGCATAACCCGGACACACCATATGCCCGCGCCTCATCCATGCGGCGCGATCAGGGTGATTCGTGTGACCCCAGTATGGCAGCGGGGCCCATTTCTCCGCCCATGGTCGCAAATGTCATGTGGATGATTACAGATTTTTCCGAAGAAACCGGCGCAACCCGCGTCGTCCCCGGCAGTCACCTCAGTGGCAAGGCACCAGATGTGAGCGTTCCCCATAAAATTCCTTCTGTACCAGCGGAGGGACCCGCCGGAACGGCAATCGTATTTGATGGTCGCCTGTGGCATTCAGCATGGTCAAATTCCAGCGCGGAGTCGCGGTTTGGCATAACGACAGCATGCTGTGGCCCACAATGTCGTCCAATCGAGAATTACAGCCGAGGTCTGCGACCCGAGGTCATGGCGAAATGTCCTCCTGATTTGCTCGATCGACTCGGTTTTGGCGTCTGGTCAAGTTACGGCCACATTGGTGATCTGGATGCAGGCCCAGAAAAAATGGGCAAAGATTCACTTGGTGCCCTCCACAGACAGGTCTAATCGTCGAACTCATATTCCGTCAATCGAAACGCTCCCTTAACCATCTGTGTGGTGTAGTAGGGGTGGATGTTTACGTGTGGAGTTCTGCATCATCATGTACCGATCACCGGATGGCTTTATTGTTCCAGACCTACCCGACAACCCGTCGCCGGAAGACCGGGCCACGTATGTAATTCTGCGTCTTGAACAATTCATTCGTGATGGTCGTTCGCTTGACGAAGGCATGTCTTTCAAAAAATGGCAGGCCATGGCACTGACAGAGATCGCCACCAACATCGCCGATGCGCAGAACGAAATGATCCGTGAGGACCCTGTCACCAACAGGTTACTATTTACGGCGGCCGCAAGCCTGATCACCATCGGGTTCTGGGGAACGGCGGTTTCTATTCACAAAGTTGGTTATCTGGCAGGTGCGCTGGTGTGCGGATTTGCTGGCTTTGTGTTGCTGGCGGCCGCCTTTGAATGGCCAATCCGAAAATTCTGGCGCAAACGAGAGGCCGGGAAGCGCGTCAAACGCCTTAAAAATATCGAGCGCCTGAACCGCAAGATAAAGCGTCTGGAAAGTCAGTTGGAGAAAGAAGCAAAAGATCTGGAGAAGGCGTTGGAGTCCGCATTGGATGCCAGCCTGAAAATTCGCTGACGTCTAGGTCGCCAGGTCGCTCCGTCGGCCAACCTCTTCCGCACCATCATAAAGATATGTGCCCATCATATTCAACGCTGAGCGTACAATGGCCCGTCCTTCATCGGACATGGTTTCGCGGGGTGGCGTCATGACGTCGAAATGACCAAACCGGTCTTCACCCCGAACCAGGGAAACAGGGACCCGCGCGCCATCGGTTTGGCGCATGCTGGGGCTAATAAACTGGATGGCCAAGCCAATGCGCCGATCATCAGAGATGTTCGGGCCGGAGGCATGAAACATGTGACCGTGGTGGATCGCCATCTGTCCCGGCTTTAAAACAACAGGCACAGCAGCACCTTCATCAACCGTCACAGCAATTTCCTGGCCGCGCGATAGCAAGTTATCACCGCCAAATGTATCACGGTGCGGCACGATAGGCTGGGTGTGTGATCCCGCCACATACCGCATGCAACCGCTCTCCACCGTGGCCGCTGATAGTGCCACCCAGGCTGTCAATTCCTGCACATCGTCAAGGCCCCAGTACGTGAGGTCCTGATGCCAGCTAATAAAGTGTTCTGTATGGGCTTCTTTCAAAAAAAGTGAACATCCCCACGCCAGAATATCCGGCCCCAGGATTTGGCTTACAGAATCCAGTACCGCGTCCAATCGCGTTATATCGTCAAATTGGGGAATCAGAAAATGAGCATGGGACCGAACGCCGGGTGCGAATTCCGGCAGATGCCCATAATCCTGCTCGGCCTGTTCCAGGCTGATACGAATACGGGCGGCCTCAGCTTCGCTCATCACATCGATGGGAAAGACAAACCCGTCGCGGTCATATTGCTCCTTGAGCGATTCCATATGAGGTCCCCCCATTATTTGATGATGATCTGATGAGCGAATGTGTCGCCGTCGCTTAGGGTAATCTGCTTGAACCCAAGCATTTTCAACAAATCAAGAAACGTATAAACGTCTTCCACTTGTAAATCGGTAAACATCGGTGATGCGCGGGCAACCGACGTCATGGTCGCCAGAAAAGCGCGCACCCTGAACAGAGTGTCCAGACGGCCTGTCACATTGGCGACCACAATCATCTTTTCAGCATGTTTGCCTTTTACAAACAAGGATACAGGAGGCGGATAGGGACGTTTCAGCATTTGATCAACCATGCCCACGACAAAGCCTATACGCATGCGCCGATTGGCCTGCGCCAGGCGTCGGGCGGTAGAGTCAATTTCTTCGATAGCAGAAGGTGTGGGGTAATAATAGTTCGTATGGCGGTCGGTTGCCGCAAATGCCGGGGCGTAAAACCCAACCATCACGAAAACACCTAAAATCCCGATACGGGGTAAACGTTTGATCATGGGCATACGATAGCTATATCACAAATTAAATGAACGGTTGACCGGGCTCATGTTCCATAGCGCTCATGATTTCACTCATCAAGCTGGTTTGATTCTCACTATCCATCGTGAAGGTTACGGCGATACTCTCCACCGTTGCCCGCACAACAGAGCCCTTCAATGGGGGAAACTCATCGATGGTCACGTCAACAACACATCCCTTGTCGAAGCTGTCGGACACTTCCTTCATGGGAAACGTCAATTGAACCATCGCACCATTGACTGATATGTTTAACAGGACCCCACCATAGGTTTCCATCGTCTCCGTGCTCTGGACAAATGCCAGTCGCGACAGGGGAAATCGTTCGAAATTTCGGTTATCAATGCTGCCCATTTCAGACCACCGCTTATTCTGTTGCGATACCTATAATACACGATCCAAGGCTTTTATCAGCATATTTACTTCGGCCTCGGTATTATATTGAACCATACTGGCGCGAATAACACCGTCATCCGGATCATACCCCAACGCACTGGCCAAACGATAGGCGTAAAAATTACCTGCGCTCACGGCAACTTTATCCACTTCGAGCAGGGGTGGAATTTCCTGCGAGCTTCGCCCAGCCACCGAAAAGGCGAAGGTGGGCGCGCGGTCATGCCGGGACGCCGAACTGGTCCCAATCAGGCGCACGGATTTCTTTGAAGTCAGAAAATCGAGGAACTGGGCCGAAAGCTTTTCTTCATGCTGCGATGCCAGTTCGAAACAGGCTTTCGTGCGTTCGTGCAAGCTGTTGGCCGGTGTACCGAAGTGATGCGAATACACCGCATCGAAGTAGTCTGCTATCCCAACCAGAGAGGCAAACATCTCGTGCTGCGGCCCAGCCGGGTTCAACTTATAGGAAGTCTCGTCTTCGCCGATAAAGAAGTGATACTGCCCTTTGGCTTCCAGCAGGTGCTCCCGCTTGCCATACAGGCACCCCATATGAACGCCGAAAATCTTGTAGAAACTGAACAGATAAAAATCCACATCCCATGCTTTCACATCAATGGCCCGGTGTGGGGCATAGGCAACGGCATCCACGCAGACCATAGCACCGGCGTTATGAACTTTTTGGGTGATCAATGGCACGTCGTTTATTTCACCGACCAGGTTTGATACATGAGGGAAAGCCACCAGGCGGGTCTTGTCCGTTAATAATTCATCCAGATCAGATGGGTCAAGCGAGCCGCTCTGCGGGTCGACTTTCCATTCCTTTACCGTAATGCCGCGCTCGGCAAGCCGGTGCCAGGGACCAGCATTCGCTTCATGGTTCTGGTTGGCAACGATGATTTCATCCCCATCATTCCACAAAGGCCGAAGGGCATTGGCCAGGACGTACACGTTAAATGACGTCGACGGGCTAACCGAGACCTCATCCATATCTGCCCCAATCATCGCAGCCATCAAGCGGCGGCCTTCATCCATACGATCCTGCGCCAACGCAGATGCCGGGTAATGGGCACCCGGTTGGACCTGGGTTTCCCGCATATAAGCCGTCAGGCGGTCAATAACGCTGTTGGGTACGTACGATCCACCCGCATTCTCGAAAAACGCCCAGTCCCAGCATTGTGACGGAAACAAGCCACGTACAAACTCAACATCAAAACCTTCGGTATTGCTCACCCGGTGTTCTCCCTAAAAAAATCAGTGTGATCAGTAAATGGCGACGGCAAACAGCAAATCTGTAATTGCCGTCACGTCTTTTGAAAACTTCAGCCCTAATTTGGTTCTGTTTTTCCAGGCAACAGTGCCCTCAACAGAGCCTATTGATCCGATATGCAATGTAACGATGTCTCCGCGCGCCGCTGGAATACGTGTATTCACCTGCGCACCACCAGAGGAAATATTGTCCACCGTACAGCGGCCCTCGCGCTCGCCCGATACGATACGGGCTTCTAAATCAACCCCAACTTCGGAACGTACGTGACGACGGGCAATTTCAGGTTGCTGTGACATCTTGGTCTTATCTATCCACCTGGATCTAAGTCTGATTGCGCATCATAACCAGATGAAGCGGACTTGCCACGTAACTCATTCAATGAATACGCATTTTTTTCATGGCTGATTGAACAGATAAACACCGCTACAGCTTATTTCCCTTTTGCGCTCAACCCGCTGACCTGTTCGGCTGTAAACGGTTCTTTCGTGGCCAACGCGATGGCATTTGTATGTTGTTCAGTTTCTTCCTCGGCGGCCAGAGTGACGGCAATGGCATCGCCGATCGCCATCTGAACAATGCTCGACGTGGTGGGGCCGTGCCCCCAGACCTGCTGCATAGAGGGCATTTTCAGAACCACATTAGCGTAGTCTGCCAGACTGTCCTGATCATTTTCACTGATCAGAACAATGGGCGCACCTTGCGAGCGGGCGCGTTCGAACACAGGGATCAATTCAGCGGCTCTACCCGAGCGGCTGATTACCAGCAAGGCATCATCGCCGGTCACAACATTCAGGCCACCACCGACGTAATCGGAAGGGTTCAGATAAAGTGCGGATGATCCCGTTGATGTCATCGTGGCCACAATTTTGGAGGCAATATGACCGCTCTTGCCAATGCCGGTGCAAATCACGCGGCCCGAAATTGCTTTCATCAGGGAAATGGCCTTCTCGAACGGCTTTTGAAGCTCATCCGTCAAGGCCATCAAGGCCTGCGCCTCTTGCATAATGATAGGGTTGTTCCACGAATTAGACATGTTTAGTGACCTCCAGAAAATGGCATGGTGACAGGCTCCGTAATCTTATAGACGCGTTGGTGCCCCAAGAGCCTTGATATGTGTCAACTATACACCAAAATGCCGTGTATTGTTTGTTATTCCGCTAGGCATTTTGGCAGTACGCCAGTATGCTGCGCCATCATTTTAGTCGTCACAAACAGCCGTAAATTAAGAGGCCCATCATGCCCGAACTACGATCCAAAACCTCCACTCATGGCCGCAATATGGCCGGTGCCCGCGGTCTTTGGCGCGCCACCGGTATGACGGATGACGATTTTGGCAAACCCATTATTGCTGTGGTCAATTCATTCACCCAGTTTGTGCCGGGTCACGTGCACCTGAAAGACCTGGGCCAGATGGTCGCGCGCCAGATTGAAGAAGCAGGCGGTGTGGCCAAGGAATTCAACACCATTGCCGTGGATGACGGCATCGCCATGGGTCATGACGGTATGCTCTATAGTCTGCCATCGCGTGAGCTGATCGCCGACAGTGTTGAATACATGGTCAATGCCCATTGCGCCGACGCCATGGTCTGCATCTCCAACTGCGACAAGATCACGCCCGGTATGCTGATGGCTGCCATGCGGCTGAATATTCCCGCTGTGTTTGTATCCGGTGGGCCAATGGAGGCCGGCAAGATCGAACTGAACGGCGAAGAACGCAAAGCCGATCTTATCGATGCCATGATTTTGGCAGCAGATCCCAACACCACCGATGAGGATGCGGCCAAGCTGGAACGGTCTGCCTGCCCAACGTGTGGGTCATGCTCAGGCATGTTCACGGCAAACTCCATGAATTGTCTGGCCGAAGCCATGGGGCTTGGGTTACCGGGTAACGGTTCCGTCCTCGCCACCCACGAAGCCCGTCGCAAGCTATTTCTGGCTTCCGGACATCAGATCATGGAACTGTGTCGCCGCTATTATGACGATGACGACGCATCCGTGCTGCCCCGTTCTATTGGATCAATGGAAGGATTTGAGAACGCCATGACTGTGGATATCGCCATGGGCGGCTCCACCAATACCGTGCTGCATTTGCTGGCCATGGCACAGGAAGCCGAACTGGACTTCACTATGAAGGACATGGACCGTCTGTCCCGCAAGGTTCCACATTTGAGCAAGTTGTCGCCATCGTCTCAGCTTTATCACATGGAAGACTTCCACCGTGCTGGCGGCATTATGGCCATTATGGGTGAGCTGGCCCTCGGTGGACTTATACACCGGGGCAACCCCACCATTCACACCCCAACCATCGGTGAAGCCATCGACACATGGGATGTACGCCGCACCAATGATGAAGACATCATCCAGTTCTATATGGCCGCCCCCGGTGGTGTGCCCACGCAAGAAGCGTTCAGCCAGTCCAAGACCTATAACTCGCTTGATCTTGACCGCACGGGTGGCTGTATCCGCGATATTAAAAACGCCTACAGTGCCGATGGTGGACTGGCCATTCTGTACGGCAACATCGCCGAAGAAGGCTGCGTGGTCAAAACCGCTGGTGTGGACGCCGACAATCTGACCTTCACCGGCACCGCCGTCGTCATGGACAGCCAGGACGAGGCCATGAAGCGCATTCTGGCCAGTGAGATCAAACCGGGTGACGTGGTCATCATTCGCTACGAAGGCCCACGCGGTGGCCCCGGCATGCAGGAAATGCTCTATCCCACCAGCTATCTTAAGGCCATGGGCATGGGCAAGCAGTGCGCGTTGCTCACCGATGGTCGTTTTTCTGGCGGCACGTCTGGTCTGTCTATTGGCCACGTTAGTCCAGAAGCCGCCGAAGGCGGTGCCATTGGTTTGATTGAGGACGGCGATACCATTTACATTGATATCCCCGCACGCGTCATCGAAGTCAAAATTGATGCGGCTGAGATGACAAAGCGTCGCCAAGCCATGGACGCAAAGGGTGCAAGTGGCTGGAAGCCCGGCCCACGCGAGCGCAAGGTAACACCCGCGTTACAAGCCTATGCCGCGCTGACAACATCAGCGGCCCGTGGTGCCGTGCGTGATGTGAGCCAGGTCGCGCGATAGCCGCATGACCACATTCCGCGCCCTGCATGAACGGGGCCAAGCCTTCGTTATTCCCAATCCATGGGACGTGGGCACGGCGCGGGTATTGGCATCCATGGGATTTGAAGCACTGGCGACGACCAGCGCAGGACTGGCATTCTCGCTAGGCGTACCCGAAGGTCTGCTTGGCCGTGACGAGGTCTTGAACCATTGTCGTGATCTGGTGAATGCCACTGATCTGCCTGTATCGGCTGATCTGGAAAAAGGTTTTGGTGATAACCCCGCGGCCGTGGCCGAGACCGTCATACTGGCCGCTGAAACCGGCTTGGCTGGTTGTTCCATCGAAGATCACACAGGCGATCCCGATAATCCCATTTTTGATTTCGGCCTGACCGTTGATCGCATTACCGCCGCCGTGGATGCAGCCCGTTCGTTGCCGGGCGATTTCGTTCTGACCGCACGGGCTGAAAACTTCCTACACGGTCGCCCTGATCTGATTGATACCATCAAACGCCTGCAAGCCTTTGACGACGCGGGCGCGGACGTGCTGTACGCACCCGGTCTGCAAACCCTGGACGAAATCCAAGCCGTGTGCGACGCGGTCTCAAAACCGGTCAATGTGGTTATGGGCATGCCGGGCGCTGTGTTTGGCGTGCCTGAGTTGTCCGCCGCTGGTGTGAAACGCATCAGCATCGGTTCTGCCTTCGCCAGACTGGCGTTCGGATCACTTATGTCTGCGTGTCGGGAAATTCTTGATGATGGTACCTTTGGCTTCGCTAAAGACGCCGCCGGGTTTGCCGAACTGGACGGTATATTCTCTTCATATCAACAGCGCGATTGATAGAACTATGTCATCACCAATCCACCCCCAACGTGATCTGGCCGGGTACGGTCGCAACCGCCCAAACCCCAAGTGGCCGGGCGGGGCTAACGTTGCCATTAACTTCGTCATCAACTACGAAGAAGGGGCCGAGTACGGATTGCTGGAAGGCGATGATCATGCCGAGGCCGCTCTTTCTGACCTGGCCCCTGGCCCTTATGCGCAGGGGCAACGGTTCCTGAACATCGAATCATTGTATGAATATGGCAGCCGGGTCGGGTTCTGGCGCATTCTCAGACACTTCGAAGACCGCGAACTACCCTTTACCATCAATGCTGTCGGTCGCGCGCTTGAGATGAACCCGGAAGGCGGTGAGGCCATTGCAAACGCCGTCAGCAAAGGTACGGCGGATGTGCAAAGCCACGGCTGGCGCTGGATCGATTACGCTCAGGTTCCCGAAGATATCGAACGCGAACATGTGGCCAAATGCGTTGAGACCATTCGCAACGTGACAGGCGAACGTCCCATTGGCTGGTACACGGGCCGACCATCCATCAACACGCGCAGGCTGGCCATCGAAGAAGGTGGTTTTCTTTATGACAGTGATGCCTACAACGATGACCTGCCGTACTGGATCACGGACTTCGGGGCACCGCACCTGATCGTGCCTTATGGCCTGGACACCAATGACAGCCGATGTGCCCGTAATCAGGGCTTCGATCATGCCGATGACTTTTACATCTACATGCGTGATGTATTCGATACCCTGTATGAAGAGGGCGAAAACGGACAGGCTAGCATGATGAACGTTGGTCTTCATTGTCGTCTGATCGGTAAACCGGGTCGGATTGCAGGGCTGACCAAATTTCTGGATTATGTCATAAAACATGACAAAGTCTGGGTTGCCAAACGCAATGATATTGCCCGACACTGGATCGAAACCCACCCTTATTCGGAGTAGTCTTTTGCAATCCCTCCGCCGCCTTGAAAACAAGCTTGCCGTCATTACTGGTGCTGCATCCGGCATTGGACGTGCCATCGCCATTCGCTACGCCGCAGAAGGCGCCCATGTGGTGATCGCCGATATTAGGGACCTGCCTAAAGAAGGCGGCGATCCAACAGCAGATGTTATTTTGGCGGCTGGTGGCAGCGCGGTTTTCCAGCACACCGATATTTCAAAGTGGGATAACATTGACGCCACCATCAGCGACGCGGTAAAGGCGCACGGTCGGCTCGATATCCTGGTCAATAATGCAGCCACCTATAACGGGTTGCGTTGCCATAATACACCCGAAGACCTGTGGGACATGGTCATGGATGTGAACCTTAAGGGTGCTTATCTGTGCACCAAACGCGCGATCCAGCAGATGCTGACACAGGACATCCACTCGGAAACCCGGGGTCGCATCGTCAATATATCGTCCCAGCACGGTATGGTTTCAGCGCCATCAGATTTCGCCTATGGCGTTAGCAAGGCAGGCATTGTCTATATGACCCGCCAGATCGCATCGGATTACGCCGCTGACAACATCGTCTGCAATGCAGTCGCACCGGGCAAAATTTTAACGGGCGCCCCAGATATCCCCACAACGCCGGAAGCATTGGCCTATCCCAAGGCCCGCACGCCCATGCCACGGTTGGGTAAGCCTGACGATGTGGCATCCGCCGCCGTCTTTCTGGCCAGCGATGAGGCGAGCTATATGACCGGCGTCAATCTCACGGTTGATGGCGGCTGGAGCGCGGCCTGAACCATCAGGATTGATCAATCAGGCGTGGTCCTGTGCCAGTCGCGCGGCGATGTCTGGCATGACCGAACCATCCACATTGGCGAAAGCAAAACGCAGCATACGCTCCTGATCCGGCCCAAACATACCGCCAGACATACAGGAGATATTCTGCTCTGCGGCTAACCGTATGGCGACTTGCTTGGAATCTTGATCCGCGAACGGGTGCTCCATATAGGCAAAATACGCCCCGATAGATTTGATCTGATATCCGGAATTGCTGTTATCCATGGCGCGCTGGAATGCCGCCACCCGGTCCAGCATCAAAGATCGTTTTTCCGCCCGCCAGTCACCCAGATTTTGCAGGCCGAACAACGCGGCGTGTTGGCCAATATGGGGCGCACAAATGGCCAGGCAATCCATGACCTTCGCCGCTTCCACGATAAATTCAGGGGCCGCCACGATTCCGCCGACGCGGTAGCCGGTCAGGCTAAACACCTTGGAGAAGCTGTACAGGTGAATGAGGTTCGTACTCCGCCAATTCGCATCGGCAAACACATCGTGCGGCACGCCATAATCGGGCGCCAAAAAATCCCGATATGTCTCGTCCATCACCAATGCGATACCGCGGCTGTCGGCGACACGAAGGAACTCAGCGATAATCTCAGGCGAGTAGATCGCACCGGTGGGGTTATTAGGCGTGACCAGAACAATGGCGCGCGTGTCGTCACGGATGAGTGCTTCAGCCTGCGCGGGAGCTGGAATCATGCCATTTTCTGGTGAACAGGGCAGGGGGATGACATCTATGCCCATCATGTCGAGAACCATGCGGTGATTGAAATACCACGGCGATGGCAGGATAACGGATGATCCGGATACCGCCAATGTCATCATGGCGATATAGAAAGCCTGATTGCAGCCAGCCGTTATCAAGACGTCAGATGCTGCCACCTGTCCGCCGTAACTGATGCCTGTGTCATGCGCCAAAGCCTCACGCAACTCAGGGATCCCCTCAACACCGGTATAGAATGCCGTATCATCAGCCTTCACCATGGATGCCAGATGATCACAAAGGGCTTCCGCCGGACCGTATCCCGGCACAGCCTGGGATACATTGATCAGTGGTATGTCCGGGCCGAACAGGTCGGTTTTCTTCCAACCGGCGGCTTCGGCGACGGGAGGTTCTTCGATTTTTATGACCAGCGGACTTGTTCGATAAGGCAATCAGGCCTCCTGTGCTTTTGGTAAGTGACTATCAATCTGTGTCCATGATATCTGTCGTGCGAACCACAAGTGCCGTTCCGGGGGCATGGTATCGGGGTTATCCAGCGAGCCCACAGCTACATCAACGTAACCTTCATATTCCTCGTGCTGGAATGCAATCTGGCTTCCACACACAGGGCAGAACTGGCGAGTACACTTGTCCGTAGACGAATAAGTTTCAGGTTCGCCTTGAGTCACATGGAAATTTTCGATGGCGACGGTGGTCCATGTGCTAATGGCCGCACCCGTTGTCCGCCGGCAGGCGCGGCAATGGCAATGAACCGTACAATCAGCCTGTCCCGAAATTTCGTAGCGCAACTGACCGCATAGGCAGCCGCCCGTCATGGTGCTCATGTGGTTTCCTCCGCTTTAAACTGAGGTAGTTCATCATCAATATGGATCCAGCGCAGCGCATCAACAGCATAACTGTGACTGCGCGGACTGACGGCCTCAGGATCATCAAGCGTTGCCGCCGTTATGTAGACTGAGTCTGGGTCTTCCAAATACAGAAATTGAATTTGACACCCACAGGTGGGACAGAAGGACCGGACGCCCTGATCGGACGATTTATAATCACGCAGCGGACCTGCCACGAGTTCAAACGCGCCCACAGGCAATTGCATCCATGTGAGAAAAGGAGCAGAGGCAGATCGACGACACATGGAGCAGTGACAGTGAGTCACGTCGGTGGGCGGCGCTGTTATCTCGTAACGAACGCCACCACATCGGCAACCACCAGCTAACGACACATCACTCATTGATTACTGTCCTTTCGCCGTCATACGTCATTTATCGTACACCAGACCGGGGTATGGTCTGACGCCTTTTCCTTACCGCGTGGGCCCTTGTCTATACCGGCGTCATCAAGCCGGTCCGCCGCCTGTGGCGATAGCAAAAGATGATCAATGCGCACGCCGTTGTCCTTGGGCCATTCACCTCGCTGGTATCCCCAATAACTATAGCGGTGCGCGCTGGTATGAAGGCTGCTGAAGGCCTCGGTCAGCCCCAGGTTCATCAGCGTGCGATATCGGGTCCGACTTTCCGGGCGGCATAACGCGTCATCGACGAACGCCGCCGGGTCATACACATCATCATCAGATGGGCAGAGGTTGTAGTCACCGCCCATAACAAACGTATCTTCATTGGCGAGTAGCGTTCGGGTGTGTTCCACCAGTCGCTCCATCCAGCGCAATTTATACAAATACTTATCCGAATCCGTGCCATCGTCGTTCCGGGTCGGATTGCCATTGGGCAGGTAAATCGACGCCACCCGCAAATCACCGATCATCGCCTCAATATAGCGCGCATGGTCGTCGTCGTCGTCACCGGGCAAGGCAGTCAATTCCACATCAATAGGGGATTTGGACAGGATCGCGACGCCGTTGTAGGTCTTTTGGCCAGACACCGCCACGTTATAGCCCAGGTCTTCTATTTCCATGGTGGGGAAGGCTTCGGCCACGCATTTCAATTCTTGTAACAGAACGATATCGGGCGACACCTCGCTCAACCACTCCACCACGCGCGGCAGGCGTGCCTTGATGGAATTGACGTTCCATGTTGCGATTTTGACCACTGTTTACTCCACGTCCCATGCGTTATGCGATGCATGCAATAGCACCCCACGAATGAGTGACAGTCAATACACTGAAAAGCCGATTAGGGTCAGATAGAAAAAGAGGTGCCGCACCCGCAGGTGGAAGACGCATTGGGGTTTTCCAACGCGAAGAAAGAACCAATCAGTTCTTCTTTATAGTCCAGCACGGAACCGCCCACATACTGCAACGATACATCGTCGACCAGAACCTTGACCGCGCCATGTTCGAACACCAGATCATCGTCATTGATGGTTTCATCGAAATCGAAACCATACTGGAACCCGGAACAACCACCACCAGAGACCGTGACCCGGAATTTCAGGTCGCGGCCATTGGCTTCCTGCTCAATGAGCGCGCCGATACGCCGTGCGGCACTGTCTGATATGACAATAGCCGTTTCTGGTGTTGGTGAATTGACTGTTCCGTCTGGCAATGTACTGCTCCTGAGCGCGAAATCTTAGAATGACACTAATATAGCTCATTTCTGACTATTTTCAAACGTATGCACAGAAATAATTCGAAACCTGTCTAGAGGCAGCGTTTAATTTATGGTACCTGAGAGCCCTGAACTGGATTCTAACCTAACATTGAGACGAGGCACCGCATGCACGACGGCATGACACTAGACCAACACCTGGAATCAGAAGCAGGGCGCCTGAACATGGATGCCGATTTGGTGGGGCTTCTTTCCGATGTGGGCAAAGCCTGCTTTGAGATTTCCTCTTTGGTCCGCCATGGCGCGCTGGCTGGAAATCTGGCCGCAGAAGTGGGCACCAATGTGCAGGACGAAACGCAAAAAGAGCTGGATGTTCGCGCCAACGAGATTCTGATCGAACATGTGGATAGGGGCGGGCATGCCATCGCCATCGCATCGGAAGAAGAAGAAGACACCCACGTATTCGCCAGCACCCAGCCACGCGCACCATATTATCTGGTGTTTGACCCGCTGGATGGATCTTCAAACATCGGCGTCAACGGGCCCGTAGGCACGATCTTTTCTGCCTTGAAAGCAAAAGACGGGGGCATTGGTGCCGCCGAAGAAATGCTGCAGCCCGGCACCGACCAACTGGTCGCCGGATACGTGCTGTACGGTACAGCAACGGAAATGATCATCACCCTTGGCCGGGGCGTTCAGAAATTCACTATGGATCCAAAGGACGGCCAGTTCTATCAAACCGGCGCTAGTGTCCAGATTGCCGAACACACGGCTGAATTTGCCATCAATGGCTCTAACCAACGCCATTGGGAAGCCCCGGTGCAGCGCTACATCAGCGAATGCCTTGCCGGCAAAGAAGGCCCACGCGATCACGACTTCAACACCCGCTGGGTGGGGGCCATGGTGGCCGACGTGCATCGCTGCATTACACGAAGCGGCATCTTCCTGTATCCTATTGATGAGAAGACCCGCAGCAAGGGCGGTCGCCTGCGCCTTTTATACGAAGCAAACCCCATGTCCATGATCATTGAACAGGCAGGCGGCGTGTCCTCGACCGGTCGTGGCCGCATCATGGAAATCCAGCCCGAAGGCCTGCATCAACGCGTACCTGTCATCATGGGGTCGAAGACAGAAGTGGACCGTTTGGTGGAATATCATACAAATGAATAAAATTGCTGTATTTGCGTGAATCTCTTGATTCTGGGGCTTGATTTACCCCCGCCGTACCTTTAGGAACATCCGCACAAAGTGGCCCCATCGTCTAGTGGCCTAGGACGCTGGCCTTTCACGCCGGAAACACGGGTTCGAACCCCGTTGGGGTCACCACTTTTATCAATGACTTAGCCGCCCCTTGGGCGGTTTTTTCATTTTGCACGGTATTTGCACGGCAAAACGTGTGTTTTAAACACAATACAGAGTAGGGGAGTTCATGCCCCGAAACGACCTGTCACCTTGCTACATCCGCTATATCCTCTACAAAGGTCCCAATGAAAGATGATCCCAAAGAAATCGCCGAACACCTGATAGCCGAACACGGCCTGGATGGGGTTATGGACGTCGTGATGAGCGGCATAACCGAGGCTCATGGCCAAGGTGATATGTACAGGTTGAGCGTCTGGCGGGATGTGCGACGGGTATTGGAGGCGATGGCGGCCGAAATCACCGCCTCATCGCTTCGACCAGAATGAAGGGAATGACCGATGCTAAAGATAGTTCTCCTATCAGCACTCGTATTTGCCGTCACAATCTTCATTGTACGCACAGCGCCGAGACTACGCCTCTATGCACAGCGGCTATTGAAAAACCCATTCGTGAAGACTGTCATTTTTAGAGGTTTATGGCGGCTGGTAAGGCTGTTGATTTTTAGACGTTAGTGGTTTTGCAAAACAATCTAATGATCCCCACTGTCAGCCGTCACCACTTTTCTTTCTACGCTGAGCACAACTCGCTGAGGTATTTCCTCATGCGAGTTTTTATTTTGGCTGGTTCCAGAGCTCGTATAGTATATGCATTATTGAGGCTCTATTCTTTTGGTAAGCCCAATTAACGGCTGTCAATTTAAAAGGAATTTCCGCCATGAACACCACCGCAGCCAGCCACGGTGACAACCGCCTGAAAAATGCGTTGGCTCACGTGACTGAGCAGTTTCAATCCGCCAACCCGGTTAGCTTTGATCGGTGGCAGGCTGCCCATGACGTGATGCCGGGCGGCAATACGCGCACGGTCCTGCATTACGACCCGTTCCCCGTGGCCATGGTCAAGGGGGAGGGCGCATACCTCACCGATATGGATGGCCACACCTATGTGGATTTTTTGAGCGAATACTCAGCCGGTCTGTACGGCCATTCCAATCCAGTCATTAAAGCCGCGTTGATAGAAGCGATCGAGGGTGGCACGGTGTTGGGGGCACCCAATCGCTGGGAGGCCGGATTGGCAGGCCTTGTGTGTGAGCGTTTTCCATCCATTGATCAGGTCCGCTTCACCAATTCGGGAACCGAGGCCAACCTCATGGCATTGGGGGCGGCCCGTGGTTTTACCAAGCGTGAAAAGATCATGGTCTTCGATGGCGCCTATCATGGTGGGGTGCTGTATTTTGCCCATGGCGGAACACCCGTGAATGTGCCCTTCGACGTGGTTTTTGCCCCCTACAACAACACCCAGGGCACCATGGATGTGATTGAGGCCAACAAACACGAACTGGCCGCTGTTCTGATCGAGCCCATGATGGGGGCGGGTGGATGCCTAATGGCAGATCCTGAATTCCTTGGCGCGCTGAGAGACGCCACCCAAAAACATGGCATCATCCTGATTTTCGACGAGGTCATGACGTCCCGTTCAGCGCCTGGTGGGTTGCAGCAGCGCCTTGGCGTGATACCGGATTTGACCACGCTCGGCAAATACCTGGGCGGCGGATCCAGCTTTGGCGGTTTTGGTGGCCGGCACGACATCATGTCGCAATTCGATCCGAACTCTCCCAACGCTTTGCCGCATGCTGGCACCTTCAACAACAATGTCATGTCCATGGCCGCCGGCAGTGCGGGCCTCGGGCAAATTTTCACCCCCGAAGTCGCCGACGCTTTCTACACGCAGGGCGAGGCGTTCAAAAACCAGCTGAATGCCGTCATGCAACGCCGCGGGGCAAATATGCAGGTCACAGGCGTCGGAACCATTCTTGGCCTGCATATGAGAAGCGATCCGATCCACATACCTTATGACGAAGATGCCCGCGCCCACGATTTACAGACCCTTGTTCATCTGGAAATGATGATGCGTGGATTCACCTATGCACAGCGCGGATACATGAGCCTTTCATTACCCATTACCACGGATGATCAGGACAATTTTGCTGGCGCACTGGATGATGTGATTAGCGTGCATAGCGATCTGTTAAATGGGTAGCACACCCCAACCGTATATGGATAACGTCGCGAATCGACTCACGACATTGGCTATGGATTCGTGAAATTCACCAAAATTTAGTCGTGATAACGTGGAATACTGACAAGCCGTCGAAGTTTGAGCTTAATTGCGTCGTTCACCAGTTAATATTGCATATTATAATCAATGCGTTATAGATTTTATAAAAACTGGAACCACATTCCATTTTTTTTACTTGAATACATAGGCAATCAACGTATAGTTGCGACGGGTGTTAGCGGCATATAGTCTACAAAGGCTCTGTGCTCTTATTATGGATAAAAACAATTCTGACGCTACTGATACGACAATCGTTACGATTGATCCGATCGACCTCAGCCATAAACGTATGAAGGCGTTTCATACGTATTGGATAGATACTCACCATGAGAACGGAGATCTTCCGGGCTTACATGATTTCGATCTAATGGAAATCTACGAGCTGGCACCGTGGGTAGCCATTGTGGATGTGGTGCCAGGCGAGGCACCGGCCACACAGTTTAGGTGGCGCTTTATCGGCACACATTTATGCGATGCCTTGTTCATGACAAATCTGACAGGGCACTACATGCACAACCTTGATCCCGCTAATTGGACAGAGGAAATAAAGAGCTGTTATGAAGACATCGTCTCAACAGCAGTACCGCACATGTGGCACCGCCGGGAGCTCATACACGCTGGCAGTGACGAAACAATCAGTTACACCCGCTTGCTCCTGCCCGTTTCAGGCGAGGGTGGCGGGGTAGGGCACCTTGCTGGCATTTACGTACAAGACGAGCCAGACGACGAGCCATGACGTTTTTACTCGCCCCGGCGCATACAGGCTGTTAAAACGCAGCAAGTATGAATTTAGAGGCGTATGGCACCATGAAGTTTTTTATTGATACCGCTGATATTGACGAAATTCGCAAACTTGCTGAAACCGGATTGGTGGATGGCGTAACGACGAATCCGTCGCTTATCCTGAAGTCCGGCGGTGATATCATTGAAACCACGCGTGAAATCTGTTCCATCATTGATGGTCCGGTCAGTGCCGAGGTAACCGCCACGGAATACAAGCAAATGGTAAAAGAAGGCCATAAGCTAGCGGAAATAGCTGATAACGTGGCGATTAAAGTACCTCTAACAATCGACGGCATTCGTGCCTGCAAGACATTTTCCGACGAAGGCCTGATGGTCAATGTGACCCTGTGTTTCTCATCAGCCCAGGCAATCCTGGCCGCCAAAGCCGGCGCCGCCTTTATCTCACCCTTTGTGGGTCGGCTGGACGATATCGGGCATGATGGCATGGGATTGATCGAAGATATTGGCGATATCTACACAAACTATGGCTTTGATACTGAAATTCTGGTGGCCTCAGTGCGCCATATTCCACATCTGCTGGATGCCGCGCGCCTTGGCGCGGATGTGGTAACCGCACCACCCAACGTGTTTTGGCAAATGTTCAACCACCCGCTTACCGACAAGGGGCTTGAGGCCTTTCTTGCCGATTGGGCAAAAACGGGCCAATCCATCGTATAGTTACTGGTAATTTACTGGCAGGCGTATACCGCTACTCGTTTGGCATCGCTGATCGATAGCTCAGTATCGAATACGGCCGTCTTTCCAAGCTTGGCACAGTATTCCGCCGCCATGGCATCGGCCCCGCCATCGCCCACAATGGGTTTACGAATCCAGACGTGGTTGCTGTCTGATCCGACGATCTCAGACGTTACGCTGACGCATCCGGTCAAGACCAGCAAAGCAACCATCGCGCAAGCAGAAAGAGGGATGTGAATTTTCGACATATAGGCTACCTTGTGGTGAATGGTTCACAATTGCTATGACAGGCGGTGACTGTCAACACCACGTATATGAATTAGGGTTTCCAGATGCCACACGATCACGACGAGCCACATACAACTCCAGATACAGCGGGCGAGGAATCAAACCATGAAATGGGGCTTGGTATTGCCAACGAGTTGATCGGATTTGCCAACAGCAAATTGGAGCAGGGGATCGACCCCGTTGCCGTCGCCGACGGCATGCGCCATGCGGCAGCGAACTTTACAGCCTTTGCCGCAATTCACGCCGGAGAAGGCTTTTTAACACCTGAACAAGTAGCGCAAGAATTTAATGGTATGTTGTCATACTATGCTGAGCGCCATAACGTTGAGCAGAAGCCCATGACCGGGCTTGAAAAACTGGTAGAAACTGTGAAAAATGAATAGAATTCATAAGAATCGTTTACCATATCTAACACACAGACAATGATGGAGCAGGGGCGGGTACCAGATGCGCAAGCCCCTCACTAAATTTAAAGATCGCCTTTCCTGGGACTGGAGTTGAAATGACCGAAACGAAGCATCGCCTGGTAACACGTGCAGATTTTGACGGTGTTGTTTGTGGCGCACTTTTGATGGAAAAGGGTCTTGTGAGCAACATTGTGTTCGCACATCCACGTGATTTGCAAAATCAAACCTTTCCCGTTACGGACAATGATATCATTGCAAACCTGCCTTATGCAGAAGGTGCCCATCTGTGTTTCGACCATCACGTCAGCGAAACTTATCGCACAGGCGATCATGGTAATCTGGTCCTCGACCCAGACTCACCATCTACAGCGCGGGTGATCTATAAACATTATGGTGGCTCAGCAACATTTCCTGATATCGCAGAAGATTTGCTGACAGCCGTGGACAAGGCGGATTCTGCCGATTTCGACATCGAAGAAATTCTGATTCCCGAAGACTGGGTTTTGCTTAATTTCATTCTGGATCCACGGACTGGCCTCGAAGCATTCAAAGATTTTGATCTGTCACGCGATGACTTTTTGATCGAATTGATCAACTTTTGCCGACGTAACCCGGTTGAAGAAATCATCCACCATCCGGATGTGGAAGAACGCCTGAGTACGTATTTGTTCAATAACGAGTTCGCTGAACTGCAAATCAGCCGTTGCTCGCGCGTTCATGGCACTACCGTGATCACCGATTACCGCAAGGAAGAAACGAAGTATCCCGGCAATCGGTTCATGACCTATGCGCTTTATCCCGAAACCAGCTTGTCGATCCAAATTTCTGATATGCCAAGCGGGCTTGTGGAACTGGCGGTTGGTAAATCCATTATTGATCGATCCTCACCCGTAAACATCGGGCAACTGATGCTGAACTACGGTGGTGGTGGCCATGCAGCCGCCGGTACCTGTCAGGTGGAGTCCGATAAGGTCGACCAGGTTATCGAAGAACTGTTAGCGTATATTGACGCGCAAAACGCTTAAAGCACGTTAAAGCGTTATCGGTCTTCCCAGTTATCGGTCTTCCCAGTCTGGCATGGGCTGCTTGGCGATGAATGCGTTAATACCGGCCCGCGCGTCACCATCAATCATATTATCCACAATGGTATCGACCGCGGTGTCGTAGGCCGTTTCCAGGCCTTCGTTGATCTGTCGGTAGAACAGGGATTTACCCATGGCGATGGCCTTAGGTGAGTGCCGTGAAATTTTCGCCGCAAAATCTTTGACCGCGCGATCCAGTTCTTCCGGCTCTACAGCCTGATTGATCAGGCCAAACTGCAATGCGGTCTCGCTATCAATGAAGTCACCGGTCAACAGCATTTCCATGGCCTTCTTACGCGGCACATTCCGGCTGAGTGCTACGCCCGGCGTGGCACAGAACAATCCTACATTGATACCCGATGTGGCGAACTGCGCCGCCGAAGACGCCACCGCCAGATCACACGTGGCCACCAACTGGCAACCGGCGGCCGTGGCAATGCCGTGAACCTTGGCAATAACAGGTTGGGGCAGGCGGGTAACGGTCATCATAAGGTCACTGCACTGCTGAAACAGAGCGTCTACCGCCTCGCGGGTATCCTTGGCACCCAGCTCTTTCAAATCATGCCCCGCACAAAACGCCTTGCCGTGAGCCGCCAAAATCACCACACGAACAGTCGTATCATCAGCGATCTGATCCAGAATTCGTTTGAGCTCCGTCATCAAATCACTGGATAAGGCATTGAATTTACTGCCTCTGTTCAGCGTGAGCGTGGCAATACCTTCGTGATCATCGCGCAATACCAGCGCATCATCGTTCACGCCATCTTCTGCGGTCTTGTTCTCGGACGTCATAGGCATTTTCCGTGTTGGTGGCTCATCAATTGGTGGCATTACTATAACCATGTGCTTGTATGCTGCCACCTGTTTTCACTTGTAGGGTCGGAAGTACGGCTGGGTAGCGCAATTCAAATGTGAGGTATTATATTACCGTGTTTCTAAAAGGCTATAATATAACGCTTTTTTCCGCATTTTTTGTACTTTACGCATTGACAGCTGGCTTTTCTGTGGCATATTCCGCGCCTCACCGGGGTTCCTTTGTTTCGCATAGGGCTCCACCTATGAATTATTGGATTAAGCGCCATGAAAACTTATTCTGCCACGCCCACTGATGTGGAAAAGAAGTGGTATGTCGTCGATGCTGAAGATCTGGTCCTCGGCCGTCTCGCCAGCATCGTTGCCATGCGCCTTCGCGGCAAACACAAACCTATGTTCACGCCGCACATTGACTGTGGTGACAACATCGTCGTCATCAATGCCGAAAAGGTAAAGCTGACCGGCCGTAAGCTGGAACAGAAAACCTATTACTGGCACACCGGACATCCGGGTGGCATCAAGGAACGCAAAGCCGGGCAGATCCTGGGCGGCGCACACCCTGAACGCGTAATCCAGAAAGCTGTTGAACGCATGATCAGCCGCAACCCACTGGGTCGCCAACAGATGAAAAAATTGCACGTTTATGCCGGTACCGAGCACCCGCATACAGCCCAGCAGCCAGAGGTCCTGGACATTGCTTCCATGAACCCCAAAAATAAGAGGAGCGCATAATCATGTCAGATGAAGCGCAAACCATCGATTCTCTCGAAGGCCTAGGCGAAGCCCTGAGCGAAAACGCAGGCGCTGTTGCAGCCGCAGCTGCAACCGAGTCCGCAATCCCGGATTCTCTGGAAGAAGTGGTTCCAACCACACCCGTAGAACCTGTGATTGACGAATTGGGTCGCTCATACGCCACCGGTAAACGTAAGAACGCTATTGCCCGCGTATGGATCAAACCTGGACCAGGTATCGTGACCGTTAACGGCCGCGAAATGAACACATACTTCGCGCGCCCTGTGTTGCAGATGCTCATCAACCAACCGTTTGAGGTCGCTGACCGCAAAGGCCAGTTCGATGTTTTCTGCACCGTTACAGGTGGTGGACTTTCTGGTCAGGCTGGTGCCATGCGTCACGGTATTTCCAAAGCCCTGGTCCTGTTCGAGCCGGGCCTTCGCCCTGTGCTCAAGAAGGGCGGCTTCCTGACCCGCGATTCACGTGTCGTGGAACGTAAGAAATACGGTCGGAAGAAAGCCCGTCGGAGCTTCCAGTTCTCCAAACGTTAAGTTGGAAACTGTATATTCGAATACGAAAAGGCCTCCTTCGGGAGGCCTTTTTTTTGTGAGTAAAAGCGATATTTCAAAATCTCTTAAATGAGCATGATGGGTCAAGCCTCAACATCAGTCAGAAAAACCGACTGACCTTAATTCAGAAATCCAGGCATTCAGGAAAACCTCGTCTTTGTATGGTTGCCTGCTGGCGAAGGCTGCCAGCGAAAACGCCGGGTCGATTGAATTGATTGCGACCATCTGATCATTGGCCTTACCCGGGTTTTCTTGCTTCATGTAGAGACTTGCCAGCAAAACACGAGAAATCAGGTCGCCGACGCTTGATGCTGCGGCACCCTCAGCGGATAGTATCGCCTCATCAAGCTGTCCAACCGCACGATAGGCGGCAGCAAGAATATTCTTAAATAGTGGCGGGTGAAACGGCGCGTAGCGTATCGCCGATTTGATGTGATTGAGGGCTTGTTCCTGTTGACCGCAGTAGTGCAGAACATTGGCATAGAACCCGTTTGCGTGGGCACAATTGGGGCGGTTTTTAACGGCATTTTGTCCCATTTCCAAAGCATCCTCAAAACGACGGTCCAGTAGGTAGACATGGCTGAGTACGGTATGGGCCTGTCCGTCGGCGTCTTCCATGGTGACGGCAGATTCGGCCCACGATTGGGCCAGTTTTCTTGATTGATCCGCATCGTCAGTCCAACCGCGTTGGAAGTCGTACCAATGTGTCAGTGCTATCCATGTTGGGCCAATAGAAAGTTCTGGATGAAGTTCATGGATTTTTTCAAATCGATACCGGGCAAGGCGCAAAGCTTCACCATTCATTTTGAAAAACTCGTTGATGCCCTGATAAAAGGTCTCAAGTGATTTGAGGTCACCCAGAACCCTGTTCCAGACTTTGGCCTGCTCGCCCATGACCAGTTTGGCATTTACGGCCGTCAGCACTTTGGCCGTGATCTGGTCCAGAACCTGAAATGTTTCTTCAACATCGCGATCGAACTGATCCGACCAAAGGATTTGGCCTAGCCGATAATCGGTCAATTGCACGGAGATTCGAAGTTGGTCACCGGCTCGGCGGACGCTGCCTTCCAGGGCATATTGGATGCCAAGTTTCTCGGCTGCGTCTTGAGGTGCCAGGTCCCGGACGGCATTCGCGCTGCCAGCAGCAATCAAAAAAACGCCAGAAACCTTTACCAGGGCATTTTGGATATCAATTCGAAGGCCATCTGCCAGGTAGGCCTGCTGTGGATCGTCACTGAGGTTTTCAAAAGGCAGAATTACAATCGAAGGCCTGTCCGGAACACCAGCATCCCGGTCGACGAGCTTGGATGATGAAATCTCGGCGCTTCGGATACCTGTATCCGGCTCGCCTATGACAGCTTCCGGCACAAATCGAAAACCACGTTTTTGCACGGTTTTGATCAATCTTTGACTCTTGCCATCATCGCCGAGCACTTTCCTTGCCGCATTTATTCGGGTGGAAATCGATGCATCGGAAACAATGCGTCCACCCCACACGGCGTCGATGATCTCGTCACGCGAAACAACCCGGCCGGCGTTAAGGGCAAGAAAATGAATTAGATCGAAAACCTGCGGTTCCAATTGAAGAAGGGTCGCGTCCTGACGAAGTTCAGCCGCACCAATATCCATGGAGAAATCTTCAAAATAGATAACCGTTACCTGAGCGTTCCCCAACGTTGGCCTCCCTATCGAAACATGAATCTCCCAACTTTACGCCGTTTCTTAAGGAAATCATAAAGCAATCTTTAAGCGCGTCCGGTTTCTGACAGCTACTCTCTCAATCATCGAAAGCCTATCCAACAACACAAATGGAGAGCCGTTATGACAATCAAAACAGCACAGTCATTTATCATGGCTAGCGGGACGGTAAATACTCTGGAGGCCATGCGGGCGGGACACGATGCGCGTACAGAAGGCTTGCGGATCATCGCGAATGCATGCGCCCAAAGGTTGAAGTCCTTGGTACATACCGCCACCGCCATAGTAAAAGCTCAATAGAGAAACGAAAAGGGCTGCCTGACAGCAGCCCTTTAGGGTCTAAGCAGCAGGTCGGGTATATGCTACCCGCCCATGCGCAGAAACATTAGATCAAATCGATTGAAAAAATCGTCAGATTCAGGTGCGCTGAAATTACAAAACTGTATCTCGACCGTCATTCTTGGAAGACTGAGCGAGCCAAGTTCTCGATTGGCCTTAGGGCTGCAAGAAATGAAAACGGTTCCTTGATCGCAATCCGAGCGGAACGACAAGCCCGCTTTATCGGTTTGTGTAACAATACCCTGAACGGCCTTTGGCAGGGCGCGGGTGAACTCATCCATTGTCAGGCTCATTTCTTTCTGAAAGATTGTCCCGGCAGGCGCATTAACAGGTGTCATATAGGCCGCGATAGGGTTGGAATTGGTCTGGTTTGAATGCAACATTTAGAATCTCCATTATGTTCTGATGTGAATTTTGATGTTTGAATAACGGGCCGCACCAATTGCGAACGTTCCCAACCATGCCCCCTTTGCGAGCACCATGCTTGGAGAGCATTTGAATTCCATGTGGATATTTCGTGGATTCTTGTAAAATTCAGGTATGATCACGCTGAAAGCCTCTTGCTCAAGAGGTACGGGGGATCAAGCTTGATATACGAATTTGATCAGTTTCGAGTCGATACGACCGCGTTCGAAGTGACGTTGGGTGGTGAACGCCTTGAGGCACAACCACAGGTTATCGAACTGCTGATCCTGTTGTTGTCCAGCCAGGACGAGGTGGTTAGCCGGGATGACATCTTCGCGCAGGTTTGGAAGGGCCGCGTTGTATCCGATACCGCGTTAAGCAGTCGTATCAAGTCGTTGCGTCAGTTACTGGGCGATGACGGTGAAACCCAGCGTTATATCCGCACCATTCATGGTCGTGGGTTCCGCTTTGTTGGTGACGCCAAGACGATTGATTTACAGGCGGCCTCAAATGCAAAACCACGAACACGGTACGCAAAAAGCGGAAACATCCACATCGCCTACCAGGTATACGGCGATGGCCCCGTCAATCTGGTCATAGCACCCGGTTTCGTTTCCCATATCGAAAACTACTGGGACAGCCCGGAAATGGCCAGGTGGCTCTCCGCCCTTGGCCGTCATGCAACTGTCGCCTTGTTTGATAAGCGCGGCACAGGACTTTCAGACAGCGTCAGCACGTTACCGGGCATGGACGAGCGCATGGACGATGTTCGCGCCGTCATGGATGCCGTTGGCTGGGATAACGCTTTTATCATGGGCATTTCCGAGGGTGGCTCATTGGCAGCATTATTTGCAGCAGCTTACCCGCAACGCTGCTTGGGCGTGATCTTATACGGCGCGTTTGCACAGTTTAAATCATGGCATGCTACCGACGAAAGCTTGCAACAGACGTTTGACTATATTGAGACGTTATGGGGCACAGGCGTATCCTTGCCATATTTTGCACCATCCGTTGGTGAGGAACCTGATGCTATTGAGTGGTGGGGGAAATTCGAGCGTCTGGGGGGAACACCAGGTGCAGCCATCGCCTTGATGACCATGAATAGTCAGATCGATATTTCGAAAATATTGTCGGCAATTCGGGTCCCCGCCCTGGTCGTTCACCGCACCGAAGATGTGCTCATTGATTTTGAAGGCGGACAGTTCCTCGCCGACCACATACCAAATGCGCAGCTATTTCAGTTACCAGGCCTCGACCATTTAGCCTGGTTTGGTGATAATACGGATCAGATTACCACTGCAATCGGTGATTTTCTGGCAGGAGAGGCAAAGGCCTCGATACCCGACACTGTCCTGACGACCGTACTATGCGTAAAAGTCACGAATGCGCGTTCGCGTAAAAAGTCTGAGTCAAAATTTGCATCCGATGAATGGCTCGATGCTGCCAATAAGGCAATCGGCCATAGACTAAACCGTTTTCGCGGGCGCGAAATCACCTCACAAAACGGTTTTCAGTTAGCCACATTCGATGGCCCAGCGCGCGCCATGCACTGCGCCCTGGATATTATCAAAGCGATGGCCGATAACCAGTTATCAGCGAGCATCGGCCTGCACACCGGTGAAGCAAGCCTGACTGACGATGGGGTTACCGGACCCCCCGTAGATATGGCGTTGCAAATTGCCAGCATGGCCTCGGATGATCAGGCCCTAATTACCAGTACTGTGAAAGACCTCACGGCTGGCTCCGGTATACAGATTGATCCGGTGAAATCGGCCCCTGGTTCTGATCAACAACAGCTTTTCCAGATCAACTGGGCTCAACCCAGCTAGAAAACCAGGCTCGTCCACCAAGAATCCCGATGACGTTATAGTCATATCCGATCACAAGGGCTAGAACAGTGAAGGAGGACAAAACGTCATGAGCACAGACCAAATCATTCTTCATCACTATCCCCAGTCACCGGTTACGGAAAAGGTGCGTGTGGTGCTTGGGATGAAGGGGCTCACCTGGAAATCCGTGCTGATCCCGCGCTTGCCACCCAAACCCAACCTGACAAGGCTAACCGGTGGGTACCGCCTGACGCCTGTGATGCAGATCGGCGCCGATATCTATTGCGATACCATGTGCATTATTCGTGAACTGGAACGCCGTTTTCCCCCTGCGGACCCGCAAACCGGTGGCCAAGAAAACTTGATCTGGGGGTTAGCGCAATGGACCGATGGCCCTTTGTTCCAAAATGTGGTCACCGTTGGCATTGTTGAGATGAGTACCACCATACCGGCAGAATTTCTGGCCGATCGCGGGCCGCTCTATTTCGGCCCTGACTTCACGCTGGATGGAATCAAAGCCAAGTACGACGAATGCCTTTCAAATGTGCACACCCAGTTCAGCTGGGTTGATGAACGCCTTGGCGACGGCGGATTTATGCTTGGCGACAAGCCGGGTATTTCCGATGCTCTGATCTATTATCTGGTCTGGTTTTTGCGCGACCGTATGGCCGAAGGTGAAGCGTTTTTGGCACAGTTCAAAAACATTGTGCGCTGGGAACAGCAGATCAAAGACATCGGCCATGGCGTCCAGCAAGAACTAAGCGACCTTGTGGCCCTGGAAATTGCGAAAGGCACCACCACACAGACGCCAGAGCAACGGGACACATCCGTTCCACTGGATTTCGCTATTGGCGATCACGTCACAGTGGAGCCCAATGCGGTTGGCCCCAAAGTGGCCGGGAAATTACACCGGCTTACGGTGAATGAAGTGGCTATTTTGCGCGAAGATGAACAGGTGGGCGAAGTCTGCGTTCATCTCCCCCGCATGGGATACCGGATAGAACCGGCCTAATCCAAAACCTGGTCCAAGCGACTGCCGATTTCGGCGTCGTCGTATCACATATCCTCCCGACACCGTTGCTTGAGCGTGATCAAATGTGCGCGGTCTGCATCCAGCGCGGTCGCACCCAAATCAGCCACAGCCTGGTCCAGTTCAGACCGTTCCACCACCCGATCAACCAATCCCCAGGCGCATGCCTCGTGGGCATCTGCGCGGGTGCCGCCCAGGATGATCATGGATGTGCGCCCCGGCCCCATGAGGGCCCGCATGCGGGCCGCATCCCGCGTGCCCAACAGCACACCGTTTTTTAACACCGGATATCCGAAGGCCGCTTCCGGTACAGCAATCCGAATGTCACAGCCCAGCGCCAGCATCAACGCACCGCCAATGCACGATCCATTGATCATGGCGATGGTCAGCGCGGGCAGGGTAGCCAATTTCTCGGCCAGATCCCGCCACACCTGATTGGCCGGATCATCGGAATCAGTATTTAACTCAGACAGATCAGCCCCGGCACAGAACACCCGTTCTCCCGCACCCGTAATCACCAACACTCGTAAATCTTCGTCGCTCGCCGCGTCACTGAAAATATCGCTCAACCGGTGCAGCATGCCGTCTGAAAGGGCGTTCGCTTTATCCGGGCGGTTCAGCGTCACCCGCCAAAGCCCGCCCTCCTTGTTCAGCAGGACGTGGTCGGTGCTCATGTTAAATCCCGACAGGATTTCGTAATGCCATCACAGGCACCTTCTAAAACATCAACACTGGTGGCGAATGACAGTCGGAACGATTTTTCAGACTCGAACGCTTCACCGGGTACAACGGCGACGCCGGCATGTTCGAGAAAATATGTGGTCAGATCGGCGCTGGACTCGATGGTCTTGCCATCAGGTGTTTTCTTGCCCATGGCGCCGGCGCAATCCACGAACACATAAAACGCCCCTTGCGGTTTCGACACGCGTAATTCTTCAATCTGCCCCAGCGCCCGCAAAACAGAATCCCGGCGCGACTGGTACTCATCACGACGAAGGGCAACTGACTCTTGCGGCCCGTCGAGGGCGGCGATGGCAGCAGCCTGACTGATGGATGATGGTGATCCGGCTACTTGGCTCATCAGCTTACGCAACCCAACCATGGCATCTTCCGGTCCCGCCGCATACCCGATCCGCCAACCGGTCATAGCGTAACCTTTGGAAACACCATTGACCGTAATAATACGGTCAATTAGCTCAGGGGCCACAACAGCGGCGGATGCCGGGCTACATCCATCGAAGGTAATGTCTGAATAAATCTCATCGGACACAATCCAGATATCGGGGTAGTCCGCCAGCACATCCATAATGGCGCGCATCTCCTGATCACTGAGAACGGCCCCGGTGGGATTACTGGGTGAACACAGGATAATCGCCCGTGTGGCTGGGGTGATGGCAGCACGTAAATCATCCGGCAAGGGTTTATAATCATTGTCGGCGGTGCACGGCACAATCACCGCTTTGGCACCCAACACCTGAACCATGCCCGGATGCGACGTCCAGCACGGCCCCGGAATGAGAACGTCGTCACCGGGGTTCAGCAGTGCCTGAAGAATATTGGCGATCAGGGGTTTCGCCCCATTACCCACGGCAAGCTGTACGTTTGGATACTCGCCATGTCCGTCGCTGACAAATTTGCGCCGGATCGCCGCTTTCATATCAGGCGAGCCATCGACCTCAGTGTACTTGGTATAGCCCTCATCGATGGCCGCATGGGCTGCGGCGTTGGGGGCAGGGTCGGTATCGAAGTCCGGCTCACCCGAAGACAAATCGTAAATCGTGCGCCCTTCGGATTTCAGTTTAGCTGCCAGGTTGAACACCTGACCAATGCGCGATGGGGCAAAGAGGGTGAGACAGTTACTTAATGGCGGCATTTGAGCGTCCTCAGCTTATTCAGATGGCGTGCGTACCACATTGACCACATTGACCAAAGGCTCGCCGGAATGCCAGCGCATAAGATTGCTCACAAAAAATTACGCGCCAGCGCCACCACAGCACTTTTTGAATTTTTTACCAGACCCACAAGGGCAGGGGTCGTTGCGCCCGACCTTGTCCACAATACGTTGAGGCATTTTCGGGTTTATTTCACAATCGGCAAAAACCCAGCGGCCATCTTCACGGGTAAATTCGGCGCGTTCATGATGGGCCACGGCCTCTCCACCGGCACTGTACCGGGCGACAAATTCCACGGTGCCCTTTTCATCGGTTTCACCACCATCAACGGTTTGACGGATTTCAAGGCCCAGCCACCGGCTGTCACCAGCTGAGGCATTGAATTCATCAATGTTGAATTCGTCGCGCTGATCTTCTGACAGTGTGGCTGCCAGGTATTCGCCATTGCCAAGTGCAAAGGCAGCATAACGCGATTTCATTAACGCCAGTGCGGTGGGAGCGGGCGTTCCGTTGTGATAGACAACACAACACAAATCGGCAGACTTTCCAGAACCGCAGGGACAATTACTCATTCGAACGTTTTCCTCTTTCCAAACAGGATCAGCACAACATAGGTTAACGTTCTACTGGACCAAGTAAGGCACGAGAGCAAGGAAATAAGAGGGTAAACGAGAATGAAGGTCGCCATTTATCAACCCGACGCGAGAGCCTCGGACGAAGACGAACGTCTGTTACGACTTGCCGCCCATCTGGGTAATGCAAATGGTACAGACTTGGTCCTGTGCCCTGAGCTGTTTACGTCCGGGTATGCAGACGCTGATTTAGTGATCGCGCGCACCCATGCCGCTGGTGGCACCATGTTTGATGCGGTGGCAAGCCTCGCCAACACCCATAATACCGCCATTGCTTATGGCTACCCGGAAGCTGGCGACGATGGAAAGCGCTACAACTCGGTGATGTGTGTATCGGCGGCTGGTGAACAATTGGCCAATCACCGCAAACGGGCGCTGCCCAGCGCTTACGAGAAAAGCCTGTTCGAACTGGGTGATACGCCGTGTGTCTTTACCTTGGGCGGTCGCAAGGTTGCGCTCCTCATTTGCTATGAAGTTGAATTCCCTGAAGCCGTGCGTGCCGCCGCCATTGCCGGGGCAGAAATCGTCATTGCGCCCACAGCACTGGGCGATGCATGGGGCGTGGTTGCCCGCCAGGTTGTGCCCACACGGGCGTTTGAGAATGGCGTGTTCCTGATGTACGCCAATTTTGCGGGCAAAGAGGGCGACAACACCTACCTGGGCGAAAGCGTGATCGTATCGCCCATGGGGGTTGATCTGGCCCGTGCGGGATCAGGCGAAGCCCTGATCAGCGCTACACTGGATTTCGGTCAAATCGCACCGGCACGTGAACGCCTGCCTTACTTGCAGGATTACAAACGCGTCCAATAAAGTGATATCAGACCTACCTTCATGACCTTTGACAGGTGAGCACAAATGGAAACCGACAAAGAAACAATTATCACGTCCTGCCCGAGGGATTGTTACGACGCATGCGGTATCAAGGTTATCCGCGAGAGTGGTGAAATCTCGCTTGTGACCGGCAATGCTGATCATCCCATGACGCTGGGGCCGCTATGTGGGAAATGCGGCGCCGCCTATAACGGCGCATGGCGCGATAAAAACGAACGTCTGTTATCGCCTCTGAAACGTAACGGCCCCAAAGGCAGCGGCCAGTTCGAGGCTGTTTCCTGGGAGGTTGCCCTTCGAGATATCGCCGCAAAGCTAACGTCCATCGCGGATGAGCACAGCGCCGCCAGCATCTTTCACACCCATTACACAGGCACCTGTTCGGCCATCGCCGGTGATTTCCCATCACGATTCTTTGAGCGTCTTGGTGCCACAGAGATAAACCCCGACACTGTCTGCAACAACGCGGGCCACGTGGCCTGGGGCTACGTGTTTGGTGATTCCTGCAACGGTTTCGATCCACGCACGGCCAAAGACAGCAACTGTATCGTGGTTTGGGGGGCAAACCCCTCGAACAGCGCGCCGCACGTGCATAAACACTGGCTAAAAGCGCAAGATGCCACGGTCATCGTCATTGATCCGGTTCGTCACGAAACGGCGGAAGAGGCTGACTTGTACCTGCAACTGCGGCCCGGATCGGACGCGGCACTGGCCTTTGCCATGCTGCATGTGATGCAACGCGATAGCTTGCTTGACATGAGCTACATCGCGGACCATGTGTTGGGCTATGATGACGTTAAGGGTACCATTTCAAGCTGCACACCAGCATGGGGCGAAGAACAAACCGGTGTACCAGCCGATCTGATCGAGCAGGCCGCACACATTTATTGCAAAGGGCCATCAATCTTGTGGATGGGGCAAGGCGTCCAGCGCCAGCCAAGCGGCGGTAACATCGCCCGCGCCCTTGCCATGTTACCGGCCTTTACCGGCAATATCGGGAAACCGGGTACCGGGGCCTATTATCTGAACCGCACCGTCGCCATGGGCGGTGCTGGCGGGGCGTCACCGGCTTATAAGCCGAGCGCAGAAGATGCTTCATCCGTCAGCCAGATGGATATCCCTGTGATGCTACAAAACAATGACCGCATTCAGGCCTATATGGTGTGGAACTGTAACCCGGTTGCCTCTAACCCTGATCAGGCCCTCATGCGATCAGGCCTGGCACGCGATGATCTGTTTACGGTGGTGGTGGATTGCTTTGCCACCGATACCGCAGACTACGCCGATTATGTGCTGCCAGCGGCCAGTTTTCTTGAGTTCGATGATGTGAACGTTTCGTATTTTGAACTCATCATCGCGCCCCAGGTTAAATGTCAGGAACCTATGGGTAACTCGTTACCAAATCAGGAAATTTTCAGACGGCTGTCAACTGCCATGGGTTACACAGACGACGACTTGTTTGAGGCGGATCAAGATATTATCGATAAAACCATCAAAGCGTCCGGTGCCCCTGTGGATTGGGCGGGTTTGAAGCAGGCTGGATACAGTTATGTGAGTGATGAGCCGCTAATCCTGTGGGGTGACGGTAAATTTGCAACGCCCAGTGGTCGCATTGAGATTTCCAGTGCTGCGGCCGAAGCAGATGGTCTGCCACGTGTACCGCATCATCAAGCCGACGCGGCACCTGCGGACGGGTTCTTCCGTCTATTGTCACCATCAGACAAGCACCTGATGAATTCCAGCTATGGCAACGATGCGCGGGTACGAGGATTGATGGGGCCTGCGACCGTGATGATCAACCCGGACGATGCGAGCCAACATGGTCTGGCCGATGGTCAGCCGGTTCGACTGTCCAACCATGCCGGACAGATTGACCTGATGGCCCATGTTTCGGATGCCGTTCCAGCAGGCACACTGCTCAGCAGTAAAAGCCGCTGGGCTAAATGTGAAGACAGCGCCGTAAATATCAACGTGGTTCATATGGCCCGCAAAACAGATATGGGCGAAAGCACTTCTGTTCATGGCACGGAAGTACGGCTGGAGTGCTTGCCCGTTAGTTGATTGTCTTCAATTAATCGGCTATACGAACGCCGATTAAGGAGAGCAATCATGGTCGCAAAAGCGTTCAACGTATTCATTGATGGCGAAGCCGGTACCACAGGGCTACAGATCAGCACCCGTCTGGAAGGACGGGACGATGTTGAACTGTTGCGTCTGGCCGATAATGAACGCAAAGACCTGAACCGCCGCCGTGAAATGCTCAACGATGCCGATCTGGTTATTCTGTGCCTGCCCGATGATGCCGCGCGCGAAGCGGTCAGCCTGATCGACAACGATACCACCCGCGTCATTGATGCCAGCACCGCCCACCGCACGGCGGATGGCTGGGCTTACGGTATGCCGGAATACAAAAACGATCAGAACGCCATCATTGCCGCCTCCACCCGGGTCACAAACCCCGGCTGTTACGCCAATGCGTCCATCGCCATTCTCCATCCATTGGTGGAGCAGGGGATTGTCCCGGCAGACTGGCCTGTTACGATTAATGCGGTATCCGGCTATTCCGGCGGAGGCAAAGGCCTGATCAATGCGTTTGAGGACAAATCATCCCCCGATTTCACCGATGAGGCCTTTCGGGTTTACGGCCTGAACCTGGATCACAAGCACATCCCCGAAATTCAACGGTGGAGCGGGTTAAGCCAGCGCCCGTTGTTCGTGCCAAGCGTAGGCCGGTTCCGGCAGGGCATGATTGTTCAGGTTCCCATACAGTTAGGCGCATTGCCGGGCGCTCCGTCGGTGGCAGCCGTACATGATGCGCTGTCATCACACTACGCCGGACGACAGTTTATCCGTGTCGGTGATACCACAGGCATGGTTAAGATCGATCCCGAAATGCTCAATGACACCAACGAATTACGTCTGCATGTGTTCGGCAACGATGAGCACGGTCAGGTGGTCATCATGGGTGTGCTGGATAATCTGGGTAAGGGCGCGTCGGGGCAAGCTGTGCAAAACATGAACCTGATGCTGGGATTACCCGAAGAAACCGGGTTGCTGGCGGGTTAGCCGGTAATATGGACACCGCTTTTTTCATCGCCTCTAAGATTGCACGGATATTCATTGATCCGGGCACGGTTCTGTTTGTCCTTTTGATGGCGGGTACGGTCTTGGTGTGGGTAAACTGGCTTCGCTGGGCCAAGGTGTTTTTGAGCCTGGGTTGTGCGTTAGCCTTGTTCGCCTTTCTTGTACCCACGGGTGGCTATACAGCCATGTTTCTGGAAAACCGGTTTCCTGCCAATCCGATGCTGCCGGACAAGATTGACGGCATTGTCGTGCTGGGCGGTGTGGTGGACGCTAATATTTCCCATGCCCGCGAGATAACCTCTGTCAATGGATCGGTGGAACGCCTTATGGCATTCGCTGATTTAGCCAACAGGTACCCAAACGCCGAGCACGTATTTACCAGTGGATCAGGCAACCTATTCGACCAGACCTTGAAAGAAGCAGACTTCGTTGCGCCGATTCTCCAAAAACTGGGTATGAACGTGAAAAACATCACCTTTGAAAACCAGAGCCGCAACACCTATGAGAACGCTGTTTACAGCTTCGATCTGGTGCAGCCACAGCCCAGCGAAACATGGATACTTATTACATCAGCCGCCCACATGCCACGTGCCATGGGCGTCTTTCGCATGGCTAAATGGCCTAATGTTATCGCCTATCCTGTTGATTTTGGTACGATTATTGGAAATACACCAAACCCACCGCTTAATCTGCGCAGCGGTTTGAAGGGGCTGGCCCGAACGCTGGTGGAAATAGCGGGACTTACCGCTTACTACGTGACTGGAAAAACGGACGCGCTTATTCCAGCGCCCTAATGCGTCTTGGTTCGCCCTCGTTTGCTGCAATCACCGAGGTGTGGCAAAAGTTCTGTTGTACGAAACACATGACGGGACAGGGCATGGGCCATTTTAAATTCGCGGCGGGGCTTCTTGGGTCTTTCGCATTGGTGTGGGCTAGTTTAAGCCCTGCTTCTGCAAATAATGATTTCGCCAACTGGCTATCTGCTCTTGAATCCGAAGCCTTGGGCAAAGGCTTGAATGCGGGCGTGGTTCAAAGCGCCCTTGATGGTGTCGTGCCTATTGAGCGGGTCATTGAACTGGACCGACGCCAGCCGGAATTCAGTCTGACGTTTTCCAAATACATGTCTGGTGCCATCAGCGACCAGCGCGTGGCCAAGGGCAAAGAACTTCTCATCAAACACAAAGCCTTGCTGGACCGGGTATCAGCCAAATTTGGCGTTCAGCCTCGTTTTTTGGTGTCTTTCTGGGGACTAGAGACCAATTTCGGACAGTATTTCGGCGCATTCCCGCTAGTGGGCGCTTTGGCCACGCTGGCCCATGATGAACGCCGGGCCGCATTTTTCCGCGCCCAGTTGCTAGCCGCCCTCAAAATCATGAGCGACGGTGACATCCCGGTGGATGTGAAAAGCTCTTGGGCCGGTGCCATGGGTAACTTTCAATTCATTCCCACAACCTATCTGGACTCAGCCATTGATGGGGACGGGGACGGACGGCGTGATTTGTGGGGCAGTTTGGATGATGCCTTTTCATCCGCCGCGAACTACCTGTCTCGGTCAGGCTGGAGCCCGGACCTGACTTGGGGCCGTGAAGTAAAGCTTCCCGAAGGCTTTGATTTTGCACTGGCTGGTCAGGATACCCGGAAGACGTTGGCCCAGTGGCAGCAACTTGGCGTGCGCAAGGCTGGTGGCCAGAACCTGCCCACCGTAGACATTGAAGGGTCCATTCTGGTGCCGTCCGGATACCGTGGCCCAGCATTCATTGTTTACGCGAACTTTGATGCCATAATGACCTGGAATCGCTCAATATTTTACGCTATTGCTGTCGGCCATTTATCAGATCGATTTGTGGGCAAAGGTGGGCTTGTGAAACAACCACCAGCCGATGACAAACCCATGTCGCGGGACCAGTCCACCGAGTTGCAGGTGCTGTTGACCGCACGCGGATTTGATACGGGTGGTGCCGACGGTGTCATTGGACCTATGTCCAGAAAAGCCATTCGGGCCTATCAGATTTCCGTCGGCCTGCCACCGGATTCCTATCCATCGCTCAAACTTTTAGACCGCCTTCGGTCCCAATAGGGGAAATTGATGAGGATTTCAGTGTTTCTACGCAGATTGACAGTGGCCTTGGGCATTCTATCGCTCGGTGCCTGCGCAGAATCACAGTTCCTGATCCATACAGCCAAGATCGTCAGTAAGCAGGCTGACGGGCAGTCAGGCTACTATAAAGTGGGTAACCCATACGAAATTTCGGGGACCTGGTATTATCCAAAGGTGAATTATGAGTACGATGAAACAGGTATCGCATCGTGGTATGGCCCTAATTTCGACGGCAAAATGACCGCGAACGGTGAAACCTATGACATGAATGCGCTGACGGCCGCACACCGAACGTTGCCGTTGCCCACCTGGGTCGAGGTCACCAATCTGGAGAATGGGCGCAAGCTCAATCTTCGCATCAATGACCGGGGCCCCTACGCCAAGGGCCGGATCATTGATATATCCCGCAAGGGCGCGCAGTTGCTGGGCTTTCAGACTAATGGCGTTGCCAAGGTACGGGTTCGTATTCTGGCTGCCGAAAGTAAGGCGTTGGCTCGAAAGCTGAGAGGCGACGCCACAATCGCCGAAGTGGGGTCACCCATTACAGTGGACAGTATACCAGCCACGGCTGTGGACACCCAATCCCTGACTCCGCCGGAAGGGGCTGTGGTGGCCGAGGCGCCCATCGAATCACCTGTCGAAATCCCAATTGACAATACGGTGGATACTCAACCCATCGCCGCCCCTGAACCGGAGCCTGCCCTCGAATCCGTCGCCGCACCGGAAGAGCCCCAAGTACAAGAGATACAGATGGTTCAGGTAACTGACACCGGTATTTTCATTCAGGCCGGGGCGTTTTCTCAATACGAAAACGCAAGCCGCGTCTATAGCACCCTGTCGGCCATTGGCGACGCGCAGATTTCGCAAGTTCTGGTCAATGATGTAGACCTTTACCGGGTTCGCGTCGGCCCCATTATCAATGTCGCGGACGCCGATATGCTGCTGGGTCAAGTGATGTCAGCGGGTTATCCAAACGCCCGAATTATCGTGGAATAGGATATTGAACGTGATCAATGATCAGCCAAGAAGGACCGTAAACGGAATGAAGACCTGCATACGTAGTTTTTTTGTAATCGCCGGTTTTGCCATGGCCGCGTTGTGTACTTTTTGGACATCACCGGTTTTGGCCATCGAAACCATTGCCCGCGAGGCCGTCATCATCGACGCCACAACAGGCCGGATTCTGTTCGACAAGAATGCCGATAGGCGCATGCCGCCCGCATCCATGAGCAAGTTGATGACGGTCTACATGGTGTTCAGTCAGCTTCGCGACGGTAACCTGTCAATGGAAGATACTTTCCGGGTCAGTGAGAATGCCTGGCGCAAGGGTGGGGCGAAAAGCGGCAGCTCTACCATGTTCCTGGATCCAAATTCACGGGTCAGTGTGGAAGAGTTGCTGATGGGGATCATTGTTCAGTCCGGCAACGATGCCTGTATCGTGGTTGCCGAAGGTATTTCGGGCAGCGAACCTGCCTTCGCGGAAGCCATGACCGCCAAAGCCCGGGAAATCGGCATGACCGGCAGCAACTTTGCCAATGCTACGGGCTGGCCTGATCCGGACCAGTACATGACGGCCCATGACCTGGCCATACTGGCGCTCAAGACCATCAATGAATTTCCTGAGTATTATCACTTCTATGCAGTGACTGAGTATACCTATAACGGTATCCGGCAAACGAACCGTAACCCATTGCTATATAAGGGAATTGGCGCGGATGGATTGAAAACGGGCCATACCTCGGAAGCGGGATACGGGTTGACCGCCAGTGCCGAGCGTAACGGGCGTCGTATCATTGCTGTGGTCAATGGTTTGAACAGTAAGAAAGAGCGATCATCTGAATCCGAACGGCTCATGGACTGGGCCTTCCGTGAATTCAATAACTACGCGCTTTTTGCCGAAAACGATGTGGTATCCGAAGCCGAAGTATGGCTCGGCACCGCCGGTCGTGTACCGCTGGTTATTGATCGGGACGTGGTTATCACCATGCCACGCAAGGCACGTAAGGGCATGAAGGTCACGATCAAGTATGAGGGCCCGATCCCGGCCCCTATCAAAGCCGGAACCCCCATCGCGAGCCTGGAAATCACGGCCCCTGATGAAAAAACCATCATTGTGCCGCTCCTTGCCGGGGCCGATGTGGGCGCACTGGGGCTGGTCGGTCGGCTGGGTGCCGCCATAGACTTTCTGCTCTGGGGTGAATCTGGTAATATCTAATTTCCAAATTCCGGAGTGATGTGCGGTGAGCACCAAGGTGAAATACGGCAAGTTCATAACGTTTGAAGGCGGTGAGGGCAGCGGCAAGTCCACGCAGGTGCAGATGCTTGCCCAGTGGCTCGAGACTCAAGGCATTGAAGCCATCACCACGCGCGAACCCGGCGGCGCACCATCAGCCGAGCTTATTCGCAGCCTGTTGGTGGAAGGTGCCGTTGATCGCTGGCAACCCATCAGCGAGGTCTTGCTGCACAATGCGGCACGCACCGAACATCTGGCGAATACGGTCATACCTGCACTGAAAAGTGCTCAATGGGTGATCAGCGACCGATATGCGGATTCCACGATGGCTTATCAGGGCTACGCCCACGGCTTCAACCGCGACATCATCAAGCGCATCCACCGGGCTGCCACGGGTGACCTGACGCCTGATCTGACGCTGGTTCTGGATGTGTCGGTGGAAACCGGACTGGTTCGGGCCGGAAAACGAAATGCCGGCGAAGACAGCAGCGGTGAAGACCGCTACGAACGAATGGGTAGCGATTTCCACGAACGGGTCAGAGCCGGATTCCTGGATATTGCAAAATCCGCCCCCGAGCGATGCTATGTTATTGACGCAGAGCAGGATCCGGGCACCGTATCCGACCAGATCGTCAAAGCGGTGAGCGCGCATCTGAGAGATCGCCAGAGAGACAACCTGTAATGAGCGATCTGAACGAGCATCTTCCGCCCGAGGCCCGCGATAACGCTTTCTTGTGTGGCCACGAAGCGGCAGAAGCTGAGCTGAGAACAGCGTTTGAGAGCGGGCGATTGGCCCACGCATGGCTGATTACCGGCCCCAAGGGCATTGGCAAGGCCAATCTTGCATACCGATTTGCGCGTCACGTGCTGAAAGCAAGCAAACAATCCGTCGAAGCGCCTGTGATTTCTGCTGATGCCGGTCTGTTTGGTGCGTTACCGGCAGAAGAGGTCGAATTCGAAGAAGCTGGTGGCCTCTACGTTAGCCCGGACGATCCCGTCTTCAAACGCGTTGCCGCGCACGGCCACTCAGATTTATTAGGCATTGAGCGAGCCTGGACAGACGACAAAAAGAAAGCCCGCAAAACCGCCATCGCCGTGGATGATGTGCGTCAGGTCAACGGCTTCTTACGGCTAACGCCGGGGGAAGGGGGCTGGCGCGTTGTGATCGTGGATGCGGCAGATGAAATGAACGCAAATGCGGCCAATGCACTTCTTAAAGTACTTGAAGAACCACCATCCAGAGCATTGTTACTACTTGTTTCTCACAGTCCGGGACGATTGCTACCGACCATCCGGTCACGGTGTCGGCGGTTGTCATTAAACCCGCTATCTGATGGTCATGTGAGCACGTTGTTAGAACGATATGCACCGGATTTAAACCCGACGGATCGTGATACCTTGGTCCAGTTATCGGACGGCAGTATCGGCCGGGCGCTGGAACTGGCGGATGAAGGCGGGCTTGAGGTGCATCGTGAACTCATGGATCTGCTCGGCGACCTGCCCACGCTGAATATGGAAAAGGTACACAAGCTGGGTGACAAGCTGGCCCGCAAAGAAGCCGAAGCCGCCTTTCGCACAGCCCGTGATTTACTGCACTGGATACTGTCTCAGGTTATCCGGGAATCGGCGACCGGGGGCGCAGCCGGGGCCATAAATGGCCCGGAGAATGCCATGAATGCACGCTTGGCATCGCTTGCGGCGCTTGATCGCTGGCTGGAGGTGTGGGAAAAGATCACGCGTCTGATGGAACGGGCCGACGGCGCAAACCTTGACCGCAAACAGGTAATATTGAACGTGTTTCATATCCTGGGCCAGGTCGGAGCTCGGTAAACCATATTATCCCGCAACGAACGGACGCCCTCATGGCCGAAGCAAAGCGTTTTTACGTCACAACGCCCATCTACTACGTGAACGATTCACCGCACATTGGCCACGCCTATACCACATTGGCGTGCGATGTGCTGGCGCGGTTCAAACGGTTGGATGGCTTCGATGTGATGTTTCTGACGGGCACCGACGAGCACGGCCAAAAGGTCGAAAAATCTGCTGCGGCCGCCGGTGTAGCGCCACAGGATTTCACCAACAAGGTTTCCCAAAATTTCCGCGATCTGGCGGATTTCATGGGTTTCAGCCACGATGATTTTATCCGCACCACCGAAGAGCGCCACAAAAAGGCCTGTCAGGACATCTGGAAACGCCTGCTCGAGCGCGACGAAATTTATCTGGGCTCATACGCCGGCTGGTACGCGGTTCGTGACGAGGCTTATTACGCGGAAAGTGAACTCACCAAGAACGCCGACGGGGCCTTCGTCGCGCCATCGGGCGCGGAAGTGGAGTGGGTGGAAGAGCCCAGCTATTTCTTCCGGCTGTCCAACTGGGGCGATCGATTGTTGGCATGGTATGACGAAAACCCCGATTGCGTGATGCCCAAATCCCGCATGAACGAGGTCAAAAGCTTCATCAAGGGTGGTCTGGATGACCTGTCCGTGTCACGGACCAGCTTCAAATGGGGCATTCCGGTTCCGGGCGATGATGACCACATCATGTACGTGTGGATGGATGCGCTAACGAACTATATCACCGCGACGGGCTATCCTGATCTGGAAAGCGACAAATTCAAGGCCTTTTGGCCCGCTAATCTGCATATGGTGGGTAAGGATATCCTGCGTTTTCATGCGATCTACTGGCCCGCCTTCCTGATGGCCGCCGAATTGGCACCACCGCAACGCATTTATGCGCACGGCTGGTGGACCAATGAAGGCGAGAAAATATCCAAATCACTGGGCAATGTGATTGATCCGATTGATCTGGTTAACCGCTACGGGCTGGATCAGGTGCGCTATTTCCTGCTGCGCGAAGTACCCTTTGGTAATGATGGTGATTTCTCCCATCGCGCCATGATCGGTCGCGCCAACAGCGAACTGGCCAATGATCTGGGTAATCTGGCGCAACGCGTGTTGTCCATGATCGCCAAAAACTGTGATGGCCGCGTGCCAGCCATGGATGAAGCCGCGTTCACAGCCGACGATCAGAAGCTGCTGGGCAGTGCCCATGATTTGTTGGAACAGGTTCGCGCTCACATGGACGCGCAGGCCTTTCACGAGGCGCTGGAAACCGTCTGGTTGGTCATTCGGGCGGCAAATGCCTACGTGGACCATCAGGCTCCCTGGAAATTGCGCAAAGAAGACCCGGTCCGTATGGAACAGGTTCTCTATACGCTGGCCGAAGTCATCCGCCACGTGGCGCTTATCCTGCAACCTTATATGCCGGAAAGCTGTGGGCGTATGCTGGATCAGCTGTCTATCGCACCTGAACATCGCTCGTTTGAGGCATCAGGCCCTGCGCAAGCCCTGAAAAGCGGTACTGAACTGCCCAAGCCGGAAGGGGTCTTCCCGCGCCTTGTTGAGGATGCTGAGAACAATGAGGACAACGGATAATGCTGGTCGACAGCCATTGCCATCTGGATTTCGACGACTTCGAACCTGATTTCGGTGATGTGCTGAACCGTGCCGCCGAGGCGGGCGTCGATACCATGGTGACGATCTGTACCCAGATCGCCAAATTCCCGCGCGTTCGCGGTATTGCAGAGCGCAATCACAATATCTTTTGCTCGGTTGGTGTGCACCCGCATTCAGCCGAAAAAGAACCCCATGTGGGCGTGCAGCAACTGGTCGGGCTTTCCAATCACCCGAAAGTGGTGGGCATTGGTGAAACCGGGCTGGATTTCTATTACGACCAAAGCCCGCGCGATACACAGGAAACCCTGTTCCGCGCCCACATTCGTGCGGCACGGGAAACCCAGCTGCCCATCATCGTTCATACACGGGATGCCGATACTGAGACCATCCGCATTCTGGAAGAAGAATACGCGCAAGCCCCGTTTCCGGGCCTGATCCATTGCTTTACGGCGTCCCGGGAATTGGCCCAACGGGTTTTGGCGTTAGGATTCTATATCTCACTGTCCGGTATTCTCACGTTCAAGAACGCCCAGGACATCCGGGACACGGTCAAGGCTGTGGTGCCACTGAACCGTATTTTGGTGGAAACAGACTCGCCTTATCTGGCGCCGGTACCCAACCGGGGTAAACGCAATGAGCCCGCCAACACGGCCCATACGGCGGCCTATCTGGCCGATATGCTGGGTATTGATCACGATGAATTTGCCCAACAGACAACCGAGAACTTCTACCGCTTATTCTGGCGCGCGCGTGTCTTTCAGGAACGCTGGCGACAACAGGCCACATCGCAATGAAGGTGACAATCCTCGGTTCTGGCGGTTCTACCGGTGTGCCGGGGGTTGGCCTGGGATGGGGTAAATGTGATCCCCATAACCCTAAAAACAGACGCACCAGGCCGTCTATTTTAGTGGAAGACGACCAAACAACCGTCCTGGTCGACACCTCACCAGACTTGCGAGAACAGCTATTGCGCCATGAGATTGAGCATCTGGACGGTGTATTATTGACCCATACCCACGCCGATCATGTACATGGTATCGATGATATTCGGGGCATTAATCGGGCCATGAAAGCACCCATTGATCTGTACGCCCATCAGACTTCTATGGACGATGTTGAAGCCCGTTTTGGCTATGTGCTGGACCCTATGCCACCTAAGCCGGATGGCACGCCACCATCATACTTCAGGCCTGTACTAACCCCCCATGTGATTGCGCCGGACCATACGTTCTCAATCGGCTCCATACCCATTCAGGCTATGGATCAGGACCACGGGTTTTCCAGAACACTGGGTTTCCGGTTTGGCGATATAGCCTACAGCACCGATGTGAAAGATATGCCGGAAGCGTCCTTTGAGGCACTGGCCGGGGTAGGGACATGGATCCTCGGCGCGCCCATCACGTTTGATCACCCAACCCATATCAGTGTCTCCACAGCCCTTGAATGGATCGAGAGGATCAACCCGAAACGCGCCATTATAACGCACCTGGGTTTGGCGCTGGACTACGAAACACTTCGTAAAGATTTACCGGATAGGGTAGAACCAGCCTACGACGGGATGATGATACACGTCGGATAAGTGTGAGTTTCATATTTATTAAAATAAACTATATAACACATCTAAGTCATTGTTTATACAATATATAATTTAATTTTCCATAATATACATTATGCGCACATAATTCGTATAATGTACGTTATGGATAGCCATTCCGCTCTTAATGCACTGGCTCAACCCCGCTCAGACTTGCCATCTAAATCCGGGTTGATTTCGCCCAATTGCCCTCCCATCAGATTTGGAACTTGATCGTTCGGATAAAGTCTTCATGCTTCGCCATGGTCTTATCACGGAGAGAATTTCATGGCATCTGAATCACCCGACACCCAAATGGCGGCCAGCTTTTTACGGCTGGTGGATATTATGAAACAGCTGCGCACACCCGAAACCGGATGTCCGTGGGATGTGGAACAGACGTTCGAGACCATCGCACCTTACACCATCGAAGAAGCCTATGAGGTTGCCGACGCCATCGAGCGTGGTGATATGACGGACTTGCGAGACGAACTCGGTGACTTGTTATTACAGGTCGTCTTCCATGGTCGCATTGCCGAAGAATCTGATCTGTTCCATGTGGGTGACGTGGCCGATGCCATATCGGACAAAATGATCCGCCGCCATCCGCATGTATTTGCCGACCAGATCATCGAAGATGCCGAAGCCCAAACCGCATCATGGGAAGACACCAAAGCGCGTGAGCGTGCTGAAAAGGCAGCAAGAACCGGCCAAGAGGAAGACACCAGCGTGCTGGCCAACCTGCCCGTTGCCCTGCCCGCGCTGACCCGCGCGTTCAAGTTACAGAAACGCGCGGCACGGGTTGGGTTTGATTGGGCCGATGCCCGCCTGGTGATTGATAAGTTCCGTGAGGAGCTGGACGAGTTGGACGAGGAACTGGCGCGGGCGCAACGCCAGCCTGACCGGATTGAGGACGAGGTTGGCGATTTGTTGTTCACCTGCGTCAATGTGGCGCGTCAGCTGGGTATTGATCCGGAAACCGCCCTTCGCCACGGCAACGCCAAGTTCGAGCGCCGTTTCCGCCAACTGGAAACAGACGTAGCCGCTAAGGGTAATCAACCGCAGGACATGAGCCTGGACGCCCTTGAAGACGCCTGGGGAGCCGCTAAACGTGTGGTCGGCTAAAACGCCTTCCCTGCCCCTTAGCGCCCGAAAACAGGCGTGATTTCGCCGTGCTCCAAACTTCCGCTATCGCCCCGCAACGAGCCGCGACAAATCAGACGATGGCTTGAATCACACATCTATTCAGAACGTGGGTTTCCAGTCTTCGCCCCATACATCACGCCATAAAAATGGCCTACCCGAATTCGATTTCACGGAACCGCCGTTCCATAGGTTCCATTTCGGATTGGAGAATTTCTCGAACTGCTCGGTAATGCGCGTTGTCAGGGTGTCGACGACGGAGCGAAATTGGGGATCTTCGGCAAGGTTGTTGCGTTCACCGGGATCGGCCTCTAAGTCGTACAGTTCATTGTGGAAGTCAAAATCCGTTGGGCCGTAACGCTGCATAAACAGCCACTGACGGGTCCGGATCGAGCGAGTTTCTTCCTGCTCCATAAAGACGGCATCGCGCCAGTCTGCGTCCGGGTCATCGATCAGTGTGCGCAGGCTCTGTGATGAGGTTTCCGCCGGGTCCGGGCCGTCCGATCCGGTGTAGTCCAGTACGGTGGAATACAGATCGATCGTGCCGACCATCTGCTCGCTGGTTTGGCCACCATTCGATTGAGCCGGCGACTTGATGATCAGCGGAATGTGGTTGGCTTCGCGGTGGGTGTTGGACGGCCATGTATCCTCACCGTGCCCCCAGAACCCGTGCTCGCCAAGGGACATGCCATGATCAGAGGTATAGATAACCAGCGTGTTGTCATCCAGGTTGTGTTCTTCCAGTGCGCCGAGAACCTTGCCGACACCAGAATCAACCATGCTCATCTGTGAGTAATAATTGCGCAGGGTTGGCATGTCATTGAGCATCTTAATAAGATATTCAACATAGCTTGGGTATTCATCTTTAACTCTCTCATGACGCACACGCAGCCAGTCCATGAGCTCATCACTGACCCCTTCGCGCGGTACCGAATTGAACGGGGTGTCGCGATACTTGTCGGCGAACCGGTTGGTTGGCTCGCCCTGAATGGACGGCCAGTGCCCGTATGGTGCAGGGTACGTCAGAAACATAAAAAATGGTTCTTCCGGCGTGGCGGCCTTGTCCTCAATATAATCGACGGCGCGTTCGGTGAAGAAATCCACCGAATGGCCCGGATGCACAAAGCTCTTGCCGTTTTCGATCATCAAATTGTCATAAAAGGACTGCACGTGCCCGATTTGCATGGTCACCCATTTCTTGAAACCGTTTTGTGGTTCATCGGCGAGACCCAGATGATATTTTCCAAACAATGCCGTGTCGTAGCCATCATCAAGCAGGCGCTTGGGCAAGCTACGGAATTCGTCAATCGCATTCCAGTTATCGGGCCATGTATCCATAACCCCTTCATCAATCCACGTATGGACACCATGCTGTGATGGCATAAGGCCCGTCAGCACCGAAGCGCGACAGGGCGAGCACATGGCATTGGGGCAAAAGGCGTTGGCGAACCGGGTTCCCTTTGATGCAAGACGATCAAGGTTCGGTGTGTGAATTTCGTCATTGCCCGAGCAACCCATCATATTGGCAGGCTGATTATCGACAAAGATCAATACAATATTGGGCCGGTCCTGCTGCATAATGCTTCCTATTATCCTATATTTCCCGAATGGTATTCATATCGCAGCAAACCGTATACGAGCCTCACCACCGATGGAAGAAATTTCGCTCTGGGTCATCAGCAGGCGTTTTGGTGAATATCATTTCATATCTGCCCCCCCATAACAAAAAGCCCGGCACTCTGACATGCCGGGCTTTTCATATTTAAGGTTTGGATGGACGATTTAAGTCAGCGCGCTCAACAAATCCGGCGCATTCTCGCCAGCTGCGTCCAGAATTGCATTCTTGACCTTATCAAAGGCGCGGACCTCAAGCTGGCGGATGCGTTCGCGGCTGACGCCGTACACCCCGCCCAGCTCTTCAAGGGTCTTGGGATCATCGCTCAGGCGGCGTTCGGTGAAGATTTCCCGCTCGCGGTCCGGTAAAGCGGCCAATGCATCCTGTAGCAGCGAGTTGCGCGCGGAGAACTCTTCCGATGTGGCAAGGCGGGCTTCCGGCGTCAATCCGCCATCCACCAGCGTATCCAGGTATTCTACGGTGCCATCGTCCTCGTTACCCACGGTCGCATTCAGCGAATAATCGCGGGCCGCCAGGCGCTGGTTCATGTGTTTTACGTCATGGCTGGCCACACCGGTGATTTCGGCCACCTTATCGGCCTGTTCGTTGGTCAGCTCACCACCGTCCATGATGTTCAGGCGTGATTTGATACCACGCAGCGAGAAGAACAGCTTCTTCTGCGACGCCACCGTACCCAGCTTCACCAATGACCACGACTTAAGAATGTGCTCGGTGATCGAGGCTTTGATCCACCACATAGCATAGGTGGACAAACGGAAGCCCCGCTCCGGCTCGAATTTCTTAACGGCCTTCATCAGGCCGATATTGCCCTCAGACACCAGATCAGCCATGGGCAGACCATAGCCCTTGAATTTCATGGCGATCTTGGCCACCAGACGCAAATGCGACGTGACCAGCTTGTGGGCTGCGTTGCTGTCACCGTGACTGCGGAAGCGTTCGGCCAGCATGTATTCCTCATCCCTGTCCAGGATGGGGAATTTCCAGACTGCCTGAAAATAATTCGTCAGTCCGCCATCAACGGTCAGCTGCGGTAAATAGGTTTTTGACATGTCTTACTCTCCCAATTCTTCGTGTTCTCGCCAACGGTGCGTCAGCTGATACAGTGTGGCCGATCTGAGAGAAACCCAGACAACGACCTGTGCTATGCGATTACACGCACGCACATATTCAGGGATTAGTAAGCGGGAAACTTGGCGGTCATATCTTATCCTCCGTTGAGCAATAAGTACCGTAACAATCAAACCACCCCGGAACGGGTTCGGCCGGTTACGTATGTGTTAGACCTACCGAAATGGTCAGGCCAGTCGTCTGTCAGCCCACAATGGGCGCTGACAGAGAAAAGATACTCAAATTTCGCGAAATGTCAAGAGTTATTCGTAAAGCGTGATTAATATCAGTGTGTTACAAAGAAATTCTACAACATTGAATCAATTGAAATGCAGGTAAAATATCAACGCGGTGCTGTTACCAGAATGACTTCTGCCTGCCAGCCTGATTCCGTAGCAGTTGCATCAGCATCCCCGACATCATCGCCATGGCGAGCCGGATCGAACGCGGTGGAGAATGGATCCAGAACCAGACTGTAGCTGTCCAGCGATGCCGACGGTAACGCAGACACCTCACCATTGTCTTCCGTGTCGCCATCATCGGTCGTACCCAAGGCTGGGGCGGGTGTATCATCAATAGGATAATCACTGAATTCAAAATCCGGAATGGGGGGAATGTCCATGCCCTCACCGTTTGAAATCTCAATCTCACGCTTTTGGCGATAGAGGCTTCGAATGGCTGCATAGTAGTCGATTGAATTCTTTTTCAGGGTTATCAGCTCATCACGAATTGACGCGAATTCCGTAAACCCGGTACCCACGGCACGTGGAACCATCAAATCATCTTCGCCATGGTTGTCCAATTGAATATTGACCGGATCCACCATGCTATCGATCAGGAATCGACCAACCGCATCACGTGGATTGCTGGGCCCCAGGACCGGCAGAACCAGATAGAAGCCCTCGTCCACGCCCCAAACAGCCAGGGTCTGACCAAAATCTTCGTCGTGACCTTCGATGCCAGCGGCTGTCGCCACATCGGCCAGTCCGCCAAATCCAAACACCGTATTCATGCTAAACCGGGTGAATGTAGTCAGAGCGCGTTCGAATTCGCCCTGTAGCAAATCATTGATAAAGACAATGGGCTCGCCCAGATTTGAGAAGAAGCTGCTGACAATGGTCCGCGCTTCTGTCGGCAATACGTTATAGACATCCGCCACAGGTCCGAGCACGCCGTCATAAACGATTTCATTGAAACCAAACATGGCGCGATTGAAACTTTCAAACGGATCGTTCACATCGTCTTCAGCCTGGGCCAGTTGAACCTGGATCAGGTATTCACCGTCTTCGTCCGCCATACCGCCAACGTCAGCAATTTCCATGATCGGGAAATCAGAATCTGGATACGGGTTTTCCGCCAGAAAATCGGCTGAATATTGATTCAGGCTGGGATGAGGTCCAGACGCTGCAATGGCTGAGCTTGTGCCTGTGGCCAAGCCGATCAGGACTCCAAAAGCAATCACAGCCGTACGAGGCCGTGTGCTCATATTTGATGAGAGCATGTTATGGATTTTCAAGTTACGCCGAGCCTTCACTGTTTTTTGCCGTTTCTCGTTGATGGATATTCTCATAACACTGTTTTGAGGAAAAGCCCCAATTACCCGAAAAGGGAAATTGTTCTCGCTCTCCAATGACTTAACCTGCTTTTACAACACATGGATATAGAGGTGACCTTCCTATAAATGGTTGGTTTTCTGCGGGTTATCCCCCCCCTCACCTCCTTGCGCTGTGCAAGGGTTGTCACAGTGTTGCGTCACTATGGTTAGCAAATTGTTATCAAAAATTGTTGCAAAAATAGCACACTCCGCTTAATGGGCCAGCGCAAATCACCAAACTACTGAGAATCCTGAATAGAATTTTGTCCTTCCCGCTCGCCTTACACGCTGGTTAATACCAGCAAATACCATCTCATGATGTTGGCAAATACGATGTCCGCAATTAACATATAACTGGACGGACGGAGCCAAAGCGGTCACAAGTCGGATATCAATATACAGCCCACAGCATCACAATAACGATCGTCAGGTCGCCTCAATCATGGCCAACAATTCAAATCTCGATTTCCGCATTGTACTGGCACAACCGCGCGGCTTTTGTGCCGGCGTTGAGCGTGCCATTGAAATCGTAGAACGGGCATTAAGCAAGTACGGCCCCCCTGTCTATGTTCGCCATGAAATCGTCCACAACAAACACGTGGTTGAAACCCTGCGTGCCAAGGGGGCGGTCTTTGTGGATGAGGTATCGGAGATTCCCGATGGCGCAACCACCGTGTTCAGCGCCCACGGCGTATCCGAAGCCGTGGAAGAACAGGCCACACAACGAGACCTGCCCGTCATCGATGCAACCTGCCCGCTGGTCTCAAAGGTTCATCGCGAAGGCCAGAACCACGCGCTTAAAGGCCGCCAGGTCGTACTGATCGGTCACGCGGGTCATCCGGAAGTCGAGGGCACGCAGGGCCGCGTACCCGGCGGCGTACTGTTGGTCACCAATGAAACCGATGTGGCGGCATTGGACGTGCAGGACCCTGAATTGTTGGCCTATGTGACCCAAACAACCCTCAGCGTAGATGAAACACGCGGAATTATAGATGCCTTGAAAGCCCGCTTTCCGGCCATCAAAGGCCCCGATATTCGCGATATTTGCTACGCCACCCAAAATCGCCAAAATGCGGTCCGCAAACTAGCTGAAATTTCAGATGTCATTCTGGTGGTGGGGGCCGAAAACAGCTCAAACTCAAACCGCCTGCGCGATTTGGGCACCGAGCTTTCGGTAGCGAGCTATCTGGTTGATGACGCCAGCATGCTTGACCCTGCCTGGCTTGAAGGCGCGCGCACCATTGGAATCACGGCTGGGGCTTCGGCACCTGAGGAACTGGTCACAGGCTTGGTTGATCGCATTGGCGAGCTTGGTAGCACCCACGTGGAAGGGCTTGATGGGCCTATTGAAAATATCGCCTTCAAGTTGCCGGAAAGCCTGCGCGACGCCCCGTAATCCGCGACTTTAGCATGGGTCACGTCAGTGCCCCTGATACAAAGGTCACGTCAGTGCCCCTGAAACAAGGGTTGCGGCAGTGGCCCCTGACTGAACAGCGCCTTCGATAGTTGCCGGCAGGCCTGTATCAGTCCAGTCACCAGCCAATGTCAGATTGGGCCACGCCGTTCGGGCCTGTGGGCGAAGAGCGCAGTTTTCCGGATCGTGGCTTATGGTTGCCCGTTTTTCTGAAATAATCCGGTGCGCGCCCATGAGGGTGTTTTCCATGTTCAAAGCCACGCAAATATCACCCCACAAACGGTGTGCCAGTTCATCCAGGCGGTACTCGTCCCTATCCGACACAGCACTGATTGTTACCGACGCCACATCGCCACGAACAAAAATCCAATGCGCGTCTCCATTTATTAATCCCATAATAGTTAATTTATCTGTTTTTCGGGGCAACACGAAGTGTCCGTTGATAATGCCACAATGGCGCGCTGGCACGCTGACGCCTGGCAATACAGGGCTCGCCGACCATGGCGGGACAGCCAGAATAACCTGTTCATCGACTGGTATCGGTACGCATTTCCCACTGATTGTCAGGCTGCTTACCCTGCCACCTTCAAATTCCATGGCGTTCAGGCGTTCATTGAAGCCAATACTCGTCCCCCGATCACGCAGATACTTCAGGGCCGGGTTGACGAAAACCTCACTAAGGCCACTGCCAGCAAGGCGCGGCAAACACGTCTTCGCGCCACCTCGAAAGGCCTGTCGCAGCACAGCCCCTAAAAGCGCTGCCGACGCCTCATCCGGCGGGGTGTTCAAAATAGCCACGGCCAAGGGCTCCCACAGCGCATTATACAGAGCCTTGTTATCTGCCATCAATGCCGCCACGGTGTCTTCGTTACGGGCCGTCAGTAAACGCCGAACCGCGAGAAAGTCCAGAATTGTACTATCCGGTGATCTGTTTTCAGCCTGCAACAAGGGCCATGGTAGGCGCCCTGCCCCGGCATCCACAACCCAACGTCGGGACGATTCACGGTCCATGAAGGGAAAACACGCCCGGTTCGGTCCCGTGATCATCCCGCCTGAACCTAAACGAGCCACATAGGTATTGATGGCCCGATTGCCACTGAGGAACAGATGGTTTCCGTTATCAATATAACGGTTCATCACGGTATCGAGGTAAGACCGACATCGACCACCAGCCTGGGGTGACGCTTCATACAGCAATACCCGCCTGCCTTGCTCCGCCAGCGCGGTCGCCGCGGAAAGGCCTGCCAGTCCGGCGCCGATCACGTGGATATTTTCACCTTTAACCGGGCGTTTCATATGCCGTAGCGAACGATCACACGCAATCGCTCCAGGATATTGGGCGCAACAGGTTTCCGGGGAAACTGCCACCCCCTTTTCTGCAACTTGGCCAAAATTATGTTGTATGCCTCGAGCATCATGGTGGCCGGACGGGCCTGCGAAGGGGGCACCTGTGCCAGCAATTCCCGCGCCGTGGTAAACTGCGCGTCGGCCATCTCGGCAAGCTCGGTACAGACGCCGTCCAGCTTGGGATGACGAAGAACCTGTGCCGGTTCACCCTCATCAATACCGTGAGCGCGCAATAACGTGCATGGCAGGTACATCCGGTCCCGCGCAGCGTCTTCGTCCAGGTCGCGCAGAATATTGGTCAGTTGCAATGCCTCACCCAGCGTGGTCGCCAGATTGGTGCGATATGGCTCCTCAATACCGAAGATTCGATTAGACAGACGCCCCACGGAACAGGCCACACGGTCCATGTAGAGGCGCAGGTCCTCCATATCCGTTATGCGAACCGTCTCGGCAACGTCGGTCATCATACCGTCAATGACCGCATCCATATCCCGTTTGTCCAGATCATAGATATCAATAATGCCTTGCAGCGCACGTCCCGTCGGTGTCTTGGCACCGTCCCCATAAATCAGGGCGACTTCTCTCCGGTAATCTTGCAGCCGGACAATCTTGTTACCTGTGGGTGCGGTATCGTCGGCAATGTCATCCGCTTCGCGGCAGAACGCATAAACCGCATACATAGCGTCCCGGCGCTCATGGTCCAGCCGACGCATGGCCCAGTAAAAGGACGAGCCCGATTGCCTGGTTACACGGCGCACGTGCTCGCGCGCCTGCACATCGGCAATTCGCTCATTGAAATCAGTCAGAACACCCATGGATACACTTCTATATTATCGCTGACAAAATACCACGCATGCCGCATAGCGCCAGAGCCGGTTTTGTCAGCACAATCCGCCCGGCCAGCGGATCATGCCGGCCCAGCTTGCTCCTCAACGAGTGCGCAATCGCCAAAATAACCGATGCTTCCATACCAAGGCGCCAGCTGTGAATGTTTTTCGAGACCATCTGCGCTTGTACAAGTAACCCATCGACCCCATCCAGCGCCCGGTCTATAACCTGGCGCGTGCCCGCTGAACATACCCGCAGGCCAAAGTCAGTTTCAGAGATATGGGCAGCCCTGATCCACGCCATGGGCATGTATACCCGGTCAAGCTCGGCGAGATCATCGCCCAGATCCTGTAAATGGTTGAGCACTTGCAGGGCAGCACACAGGGCATCTGATGACGCATAGCTGTCCGCGCACCCACCGTGCAAATCAATAAGGTACCTTCCCACCGGGGCGGCTGATAGCTGGCAGTAACCCAACAGATCATCCCAGCTTTCATATCGGTTTTGTTTGGCATCCTGTTTGAATGCGGTAATGAGATCGTGGCAATGCGCCGTGGTAACACCCGTAGCAGACAGGCTCACTCGCATGGCGGTGGCCTTTTCATAACCGGGCTCATAATCAATGATGCTGTCCAGATGTCGGGCAAACCCGTCCAGTCGACTGGTCTTTTCATCAGCGCTCAACGTCGGAGAATCAGCGATGTCATCAATAGCCCGGGCAAAGGCATAGAACACCATAATATGGGGGCGAAGATGTTTGGGTAGAAGCCATGATCCCACCGGGAAATTTTCGTAATCCGCATTTTTGCCCGAAGGCTGCTCAATAGGCTCAATGGGATTCTGGACCATATGCCGGGATCATGTCCCAGAGTCAGCGATACTGACCCGTGAACGCAATTCGTCGAGGAACTTGGCCATATCGTTGTTATTATTCTTGATAGCTGACGCAAATTGCGCCCGCTGGCTTTGGCCCATACTGACGCCCTCAACCATGATATCAATAATCTTGTAAGCGTCGCCCTGTGCACGAACACGCCAATCCAATTTAATTTTCTTGGTGGCTTCGGGTAAATCCAGACTAGACGATACAATCACATCCTTACCGCTACGCACATCGGATTTGGTAATCAAAAGCGTTTCGCCGCTGTAAGTGGCAAACCGGTCCACATAGGTTTCCACCAGCAGATCTTCAAATAATTGTAAAAACTCTTCTTGTTCCGCCTCGGTCGCTTTTCGCCAGAACCGGCCCAACACCCACTGTGCGATGCCCGGCACAAAAAAGTAGTCACGCATCAGGCTACGCATGCGCACCTTTCTTTCAGCGCGGTCAATATCAGGATCGGTCAGTTCAATTATCGCCTTGTCGGCCATACCCTGTACAAACCGTTCGGCATCCCCGGCCAGATCCACCGCAAAGGCATACCGGGTGCTGCTCAAGGTCGTCACAGACACAAAGGTGCCCGTCGCTAAAAGAAATCCTCGTCTATCAAACATTTACCCAACCCTATTTATATTTCGGCAATTTTTGCGCCGTTTGTTAGCCACATCATACCGATATTATCCATCAGTACAGTGTAATTATTTGTTATTGTATTTTTTTGCGCGTTGTTAAATTCGACTGGCCGCCTCACATAAGTTCGAGAGCTTCTGAACGGCCAGATCCCGACCCAAGAACCCAAGACCACAGTCGGGTGCCGCCATTAGCCGATCCGGGCTAATTTGCTCAAGAGCGGCGCGGAGCCTGCTTTCAATGGCATCAACTGTTTCTACCTGACTTTTGGCGATTGCAACCACACCAAAGATCACGGTGGTGTTGGTAAACATCTCAAGCAGGCTCAAATCATTTGGCCGGTGCGCATCCTCAACAGACACAGCCTGAATGCAGGACCGGTCGATGGCCTCAGCCAATTTGAAATAGCAATCCTGTGGGGCTTTGAGATATTCCGGATTGTCCAACCGGTCGGGATACCCACAACACATATGTACCGTTCGTACTACGTTGTCAGGGCAATTGTGGAAACAAGCCTCCAGATTATCGAAACCAAAATCCAGAGCTTCATCCACCTTGCGGGCAAACAGAGGCTCATCGATCTGGATGTACTGACACCCCGCCTCGGCCAGTGCCAGGACTTCCTTGTTGATGGCCGAGGCCAATTTTGCACCGCGTTTCTTAGGGTCACCATAGAATTCATCTGCAACCGTATCGCCGATGGTCATAGGCCCCGGCAAGGTCACTTTGACAGGTCGATCGCTCTGACCCTGGGCAGCCTTCCAATCATGGGGAAGAAACGGCGCGCGCGCTTTAACGTGACCTGTGATGGTTGGCAAATGGGCCGAATACACACCGCGCACGTCTTTTTCCGTCAATACATTGAAATCGATGCCGTCCAGATGCCGACAATGATAGTGAATGTAGTTTTCGCGACGCACTTCGCCATCCGTGACGATATCAATACCAGCCTTGGTCTGATCATCAATGACAGATTTGGCGGCCCGCACGAATAATGCCTCGGCATCCTCACCCATAGCTGTCACATCACGTTCGTAATTCTCGGTGGGATTATCGGAATCTGCGCCACCGTCATTGGTGAACCAATCGATGACGGGCAGGAAATCCGGTTTCGGAAATGCGCCGATTACCGTTGTGCGAACAGGCATCTGGATACTCCCTGAATATGACCGAATCCGCTTGCCGGGATCCTTGCGATGCGCAGTCTAGAGGGATTTATCCATGTAAGCCAATGAAATCCCAATGAAATAATTGAACGCTATGGAATCCAAACCACATCAGGCGGCAACGAATTTGTCGGCGTATTCTGCCCGAACATCGGCATACCACTGTGGTTCCGGCAGCCACCACCACAGTTTCTCAAGCGCGTCTTCCGGATAGGCCGCATGAAACGCTGCTTTGGCCTGGCCAGACAGAAAGTCGCTGGCCCCTTTTACCGTGGGGTTATAACCACTGATGGATGCTTGAAGGCCGGCACTGTCACTTTGGTAGCATGCCTTCACCAGCTCATAGGCCTGATCAATGTTGTCGGCACCCGTGGGCAACGAGAATCCGTCCAGCCAGGCAAAAGCCCCTTCCTTGGGCGCCATATAATTTACAGGCTCGCCCGCATTCTTCATGGCAATAATCGGGCCATCCCAGGTTTGCCCAAGCGCCACACCATTTCGGCGCAGGCCAGCCTGCTGCGTGTTAGAATCCCGCCAGAACAGCCGCAGCCATTCTTTATGATCAATGGCAAAGCTGGTGATATCGGACCAGATAGACCGCATGGTTTCTTCGTCTTTGTAGGCATCTTCAAATGGCTGGATTTCACCAATAGATGCCAGATAGCGGCCAATGCCGGACATCATGGAATGGGGCCGGCCCATAATTTTGCCCTTCACGTCTTCCTGCCACAGATCGCCCAAGCTCAATTTACCATATTCAGTTTCATACAAATCTGTTCTGTAGCCCATGGCTTCCGTACCCCACAGGTGGGGCAGATGATACAGGCCGTAGTTCCACGTCCAGTGACGTTCGGATGCCGCCAGGAAACGGGGTTCCAGATTGTCTAGTGGTAGAAGTTCAGGCTCCCAAGCTTGTAGTAGGTCAAGGTCTTTCCATTGATCAGATCGCATCAAGGTAGGCGTGACCAGATCAAAACCCCGCCCGCGCGTGGATTTCAGCTTATTGATCAACTGTTCGTTAGAGGCCATTTCCGTAATTCGGAGCTTGATGCCAGTTGAGCTTTCAAACTTGTCGACAAAGGCCTGTGGGAAATATCCGGTCCAGATAAACACCCGGCACTCACCGGACGAGGACAATGCATCTTTGATATACCATGGACCCGTGGCCGCCACACCAAGTCCCGCAGCACCACGGCGCAGGAAATGTCGCCGAGAAAACGAACGGGAAAATCGCCGCACCGCCTTAACCGTTTCGGCGGTCGACTTCTGAACTGGCGAACGAGATGTCATATAAAAACAGACTTGGCTCGGGGTACCGACAAATGGCCCATAAGTGGGTCAGGCTTTGTACCGGTTGTAGGCCACCATTGTGCGGAAAGTATGGCAATGTTTCAAGGCCTAAGGCATTGATTCGGGTCCATAAATATCACTTTTCACAATTTTTTTATGGATATCGACATTCAGAAGGCTCAATCGTGAACCCAAAGCTCCTCATAGGACACCATGACGTGTTCCTCAAATGCGGGTCGTTCCGCCAACGCTTCGTAATATTGGTGAATACCTGGATGTTCTGCGCGCTCAATATCGATGTGATAATAACGGTACAGGCAATGGCCAAATTGAATGTCCGCCATGGTAAAATCTTCACCACTCAAATAAGAGTGCCGAGACAATTGCACTTCAGCAATATCGAGAAAATGACTGAGCGCATCCATACCATCACGAATGGCAACGGGATCACGCTTTGAGGGCGCTGTACGAACAACCTGCCAAAATACAGGCCCCGTAAATTTTTGTGCGATATTCAGTTTGGACCACTCTGCCCATTTATCCACACGCGCCCGCGTCATCGTGTCTTTGGGCCAGAACTGATCTGATCCATAGCGTTCTGAAAGATATCGCAGTATAGACGATGTTTCCCAAATGGGCTCGTTACCGCCGTCTTGCAGCGTCGGGATGGTGCCGTTGGGGTTCATAGCCAGGTATTCAGGTGTACCCACCACACCATAGTGAAGTCCGGCATCAATACGTTCATATGGAATACCGAGCTCACCAATACACCACATCAGTGCCTGGACATTTGACGAAGATTTACGTCCCCATATTTTCAACATGCACTGGTCCCCTAGAACCGATCAGCTCGATAGGCGCTGATATCGCGGTTGGGGTTTCGACCTGAGACCAGCTCCGAGATCAGATTTGCTGTCGCCGGCGCTCCCATCAGACCCACATGCTGATGGCCGAAAGCATAAAATACGTTGGCTACCTTCGTGGCTGGTCCAATGACTGGGATACTGTCCGGCAAGGTCGGGCGCCGGCCCATCCATACGCTGTAGTCGTCTGCGTTGAGCGTGGGCACCATGCGCTTTGCCAATCGCAGCAACACCTCTGCCCGGTGGTGGTTTTCTGGTGCATCCAGACTGGCCAATTCCACCGTACCTGCACAGCGCAGCCCCTCTTCCATGGGGGTAATCCACGCCTTGATGTCACTATCCATGACCGGGATGGACGGCACGGCACCGGGGTTCTTGATCATTACGTGATAGCCGCGTTCGGTTTCCAGCGGTACCTTATCGCCAAGCTTGGCAGACAGTTGATGGGAAAAAGCACCGGCTGCAATGACAAGCTTGTCCAGTGGGCGTGTGCCCTGATCCGTCACCAGGGCGGTGGGACCATCCGGACCGGTCTGAATATCGAGAACCTCGGCCAGTTCAATTGTAGCCCCCAGGGAACGAGCGTAATCGGCCAGCGTATCCACCAAACGCTTGGGGTTGGTCACGTGGCCGTAATCATCCACCCAATATCCCCACTTGTAGATTTTGGACAGCGTGGGCTCGCGCTCCTGAATCTGGTTGAAATCCAGAGTCGTAAAATCGTAACCATAGTCTCGGCGGCGCAGAAAGCTTGCACGGGCGGCCTTGAATTTCTTCTCGCTCTCATAGACGTACAAGCCACCGGTGTGTGATATCAGTTCCGGTGCACCGGCCTCGGCCGCCAGCTGAGTGTAAAGTTCTATGCAGGGTGCCATGATCGGATTAATGGCCGCACCGGCAGCCTTTAAGTCACCAAACATACCAGCCCAGGCATACTTGAGCAGCCAGGGCGTAAGGCGCGGAAGATGCCGCCACTGTATGAACAAAGGGCTATCGGGGTTTATCAACCAGCCGGGTACTTTCAGCAGTGTATCGGGCCCAGCCAGTGGTTCGGACGCCGACGGGGCCAGAATACCGGCATTGCCGAATGAGCAACCGTCCCCCGGTGGGACACGATCAATGACCGTCACCTGGTGACCGGCTTTACACAGCGACACCGCACAATTGATGCCGACGATACCGGCACCGATTACCGTTACATGAGACATATGATCACTCTGCGTTAGGCGTTATTCAACATCGCCATCAAACGCGGATCACACTCGTTATACAAGCCCCAAAAAGTGTCTATAGGAGTTGAAGCGTGTCGCTGACCCGATCACAAAGATCATCACAGGCCGCTTCATCATGGGCCAGTGAGAGATACAGCTTGGTACCCATAGGATTGAGGAATACCCCACGCTCGAACAACCCCAGCATCATGGCTCGACCTTTTGCGCTGTCACCCTTCTTGGTGGACCGATAATCGAATACCGGATCACTTGAGAATACGATCTGGGCCAACGGGCCATCGCCGATAACCTGCGCGGTTAGTTGATGATCGCGCAGCACACCACGAAGGCCTGTGCGCAGGTACTCACCCAGATGATGGAGGCGTGTATACGTGCCGTCCTGACGAAACACCGACAATGTGGCAGCAGCGGCAGCTGTAGAAATGGGGTTGCCACCCAGTGTTGAGGCCATCCACACATAGTCATCGCCGCCGATGCGGTGTTCGTTGACCATTTCCATGATGTCCTCGCGGCCACCGAACACGCCGATGGGATAACCGCCACCCAGCGCCTTGCCATAAGCAACCAGATCAGGAACAACGCCGTAATATTCCTGCGCCCCGCCGTAAGCCAGACGGAACCCGGTGACCACTTCATCAAAGATCAGCAATACGCCCTGCTCATCACATACCCGGCGCAAGCCTTCCAGAAAGCCCGGCTTGGGTGGCGTGCAGCGTTGCAAGGGTTCCGCCAGCACAGCCGCAATGGTGCCCGAATGCTCGGTGATGATTTCGGTCACCGCGTCCAGATCGTTGTAAGGTGCGACCAAAAGGCTTTCCGCAGCAAACGGCGTACCGGCACTGGTCAGTTCAGGGGTTGGGAACGGAACCTTGCCGCTGGCAAACAGGCTGGTAACACCGGCTTCATTGGCCCCGTGATAGGCCCCTTCGAATTTCAAAATCTTGTTTTTACCCGTAAAGCCCCGCGCGATGCGCTGACAATACATGGTGGCCTCGGTACCCGATGCACAAAACCGCAGTCGGCGCGCAGCCGGACTGACACGCTGGATCTCGGTTGCCAGTTCCAGAACGTGCTCGTTCAGATAGGCGAAGTTGGAGCCCATGGGTGCCTGCATCATCACCGCCTCCACCACTTCGGGGCGGGCATGGCCCACGAGGCATGATCCCCACCCCATGGAAAAATCCAGATATTCTTTGCCGTCACGGTCCCATAACCGGCATCCTTCGCCCCGAGCCATGACCGGGATCATGTGGTCGGGCAGGCCAAATTCACCATTTGAAATACCCGCAGTGAAAACAGTGCTTGGGTCAATCAGTCCCCGTTGTTTAGTCGACATCAGGAGTTCTCATTTGGGTTTGCAAGCGGGGCGCGCAGGTAAGCACCAAATTCAGAATCGAAGTTACAGCTGACCCGCGCGTGAACTTTGCCTTGTTTGTCCAAAAATGATGCCTGTTCATCCATGGGGAAAATGGCTTCATGCCAGACGCCCGCATGAATGTAGAGACCTTGTGTGCCGTCACAGTAAAAATTGACGAACATTTCAGGGGTCACGTCATCACCCGGCAAACATAATGGGGTCACAAACGGTGTTTTAGCTTTCGGGAAAAACAACTGACCGCCATCAGGATGATAGTTAGCGTGGCGCAGGTAAACGTGGGTGCGATCCGGGGGGGCTGTATTCTCCGACGCATCGGTGGGGTATTCAGACCAGCCCAGCAGGTAACGGTCATTTACGGCGTCATTAAAGCCGTACAGCATGTCACCCTGCCAGTTGAAGTGGAACGTGCCCTCAGTAGTGCCACCCTCGTCGCCTGTATCTTCATCAACAGATCGCCAGCCTTGCGCTGGCCAACGGGTGATTTCGATCTCGCAATCCTCGTAGTTATCGACAACATAACCGTACCCTTTCAGGTTCGAGTCAGACGCGGCAACCAGTGGCGCATCGATCACACGTAAATCGGGCTGTCGAATGGGATTCAATTTGTCATATGCATTTTGGGACACCGCTCAGGATTCCGCTCAGTCGTTAAGATTTTTCTGTTGTAGCAATATTTGGTGCAATAATTCCAATTAATAGTATTATTTAGTATTATAAATTTTACTTATAAACGGAATACCCGCCATGGCTACATACAGCCAGCTTCGCGCCTTTGATGCGGTTGCCCAGACTCTCAGTTTTTCCCGCGCCGCAGAACGCATCAACATCACCCAGCCGGGTGTCACATTGCAGGTACGGGAGCTTGAACGTGCGCATGATGTAATCTTGTTCCATCGCAGGTCCTCCGGGGTCGAGCTAACCGATGATGGCCGGGCGCTTTTCGATCTGACACGTGAAATGCTGGATGTGGAAGAGCGTATTCAGGATCAATTCCATAAACGCGCCACGTTGGAAACAGGTCTATTGCGTATTGGTGCAGATGGTCCGCATATCGCCCTCGGATTAATCGCGAAATTTCAAAGCCTGTATCTGGGTGTTCAGGTGCAGATCACCATGGGCAACTGGAAAAGCACATGGCAGGCTATCAAGGATCAACGCATCGATGCCGCCGTCATCGCCAACCCACCTGAAGACGAACAGATTGATCAGATCGAACTGGCCCTTCAGGGCATGGTGGCTTTGTTGCCGCCGGGGCATAAACTGGCGAAGCGGGAATCCAT
>Ga0233427_10000289_pt1 | contig 65875 bp, 66 predicted proteins | sample SI_118_April2016_5_FD_179885 | JGI IMG/M metagenome (GOLD analysis project Ga0233427, IMG submission 179885) | Seawater microbial communities from Saanich Inlet, British Columbia, Canada - SI_118_April2016_100_MG | ecosystem: Environmental > Aquatic > Marine > Inlet | place: Canada: British...
GTCCATCGGTAATTTTTTAACATTTCAAACATCACTAGCTTAATTTGCATCTCGGCAAAATGAAGTCCGATACACATATGGGCTCCACCACTAAAGGGGATCCAACTATATGCGTTGCGCTTATGCTCCTTGCGTTCGTCACTAAAGCGCAGTGGGTCGAAATGCTTAGGACTATCCCAGTAATCCTCTGAATGGTGAGTGTGTATAGGATAAGTCACCACTAAGGCTTTAGCGGGAATCATATATCCGTCAAATTCAAAAGGCTTGTTACTGAATTTGGGTAATGTTGAAAGCGGAGGGTATAGCCTGAGCGCTTCTTTCATCACCCAACTGGTCTCAACCATTTTACTCAGATCATTAGATGACAATATCTCAACGCCCAAACTCTCGATCTCGGACCATAACCGTTCTTGCCACTCGGGATTCTTGGCCAAAGCATAGGTCATACTCGTTAGGGCACTGGTGGTTGTATCATGGGCCGCCATCATCAGAAAGTTAATGTGATCTACGATCTCTTGATCAGTGTATCCTTTACCATCTTCATCTGTCGCGCGAGACAATAACGAAAACAAGTCTTGGCTGTCTCCTGCCCGTCTCTCTGAAATCATCGGTAAAAAGAAATCGCACATGGACTGTCGGGCTCGTATGCCACGCCATAGCAATGTTCCAGGTAATGCTATGGGCATACGCCACATAGCGGCTGCAACGGTCGATTCAAAATTCTCATTAATTTTGGTCGCTTCTGCGCCGAGGTTCATTCCCAAAAATACCGTAGCAGCCAAGTCCAAGGTCATTTGCTTGATAATAGGATAAGCCTGTACTTTCTCAGACTTAGTATCAGGTAACCAACTCGCAACACTCTGCGCTATCTGGGGCGCCATTTGTTTGAAGTAGCCTTGCATCGCCTGATTTTTAAACCCTGCCTGCATAAGCCTGCGATGATAACGATGGTCTTCGCCATCGCGAAGCATTAACCCATTAGGAAAAACGCGCCCAATAATTTGATCCCACGCTTTTTTGTTAGATAGTATCTGTCCCGGATTTAACAAGCTCAAACGATTTGCATCAGCACCAAACAGATGGACCACATTCATGTTTCCCACCCTGTGCAGGACAACATTCCCATATTTCTTCTGTAAGTACTGAGCGTGCTTAAGAGGGTCAGCATAACTTAACTTTACCAGCCGCCAAGACTCTAGAAATCCGACTTTTATGGGTGGTAATACTTTTGGGGTAGCCTGAGTTTCCAACCTAGATAACCTCACTTATCTTTCTATTTCATCGAAGACTTCGATTACTCAGGATAAATGGAATCTACTGGAACGCCTAAGTATTTCGCCAATCTCAGCATATTAGATCGGCGTGGGGTTTCTACAGTGCCTTTAGCCACCCTAAGGTAACAATTTTTAGTACACTCTCGCTCTGAGGTGCGTTAATCTCTAACAAGGCAATATAGTTCTTAATTAATTTAGCTATTTTAACAATACCGGATCAACATCATTATGAAGCAAGGCACACTATTTATCGTTTCCGCTCCCTCAGGTGCTGGTAAAACCAGCCTAGTTGGCGAAATTCTGACTCGCGGTGATAACATTCAGGCTTCAGTTTCCCATACCACTAGAGAACGTCGCTCAGGAGAAAAAGATGGCGTGAACTACCACTTTGTTAATCAATCTGAATTCCTAAAGATGGTAGATGATGATGCATTTCTTGAGCATGCCGAAGTCTTTGGCAACCATTATGGCACCTCAGAGAGCTGGGTAAGAATGACCCTCGAACTGGGCATTGATGTCATTCTAGAAATTGACTGGCAGGGCGCGGAACAGGCGCGAAAGCACTTCCCGAGCAGTCAAAGTATTTTTATACTGCCCCCTTCTAAGCAAGCCCTGCAAGAGCGGCTAACCCTCAGAGGTCAAGATAATAGAGAGGTCATAGATCGTCGCATTGCCGCAGCAACACAAGAAATGAGTCATTATATAGACGCAGACTATCTAATAATTAACGACGATTTCGAAACGGCGCGAGCGCAGCTTGAGTCAATTATAACCGCGCAACGATGCCAACTCCCAGCAACCGATCACCAAGATCTGTTAAATGACTTATTAACCTAATAACTCCTTTACCTCCTTTTTATTGCACTCAACCCCTTAAGCTGATCCTCCTAATGAAAAACTTAACGATAGATTTATTGTCGTATCGGCTTGGTTTAGGTAAACTGGGAGGTCTGCGCAACAAAATGTTGCAAACACCATTTGAATTACTTTATTAATTACCAAGGTCGGCACATAAGATGGCTCGTATTACAGTAGAAGATTGTTTAGATCACGTTGATAACCGCTTTGAATTAGTCATGGTTGGCTCTAAACGTGCCCGTCAAATCGCGATAGAAGGTCGACCCGCATTAATCGATGAAGAGAACGATAAGCCTGCGGTTATCGCGCTCCGTGAAATCGAGCAGGGTCTAGTAACTGCCGCTATCCTAACTGAAATACCGCAAGACTATGAAATTGTCGATGCCGTGCCAGAAACAGAAGAAGCTTCAACTGAAGCTCCTCAAAAACCCGCTATTTAACGCTCAGCTCAGGTGTTGGGGAGGGCTGTAATACGGTGCTACATGGACTGACAGACAAGCTCTCCTCTTACCTCGACCCAAAAAAGGTCGATCAGGTAACGCGTTCGTATTACTTCTCTGAGAAATGTCATCTTGGCCAAATGCGTCAAAGTGGTGACCCTTATATCACCCACCCTTTAGCCGTGGCGAACATTCTTGCCGACATGCGCATGGATCATGAAAGCGTTATAGCTGGATTGCTGCATGATGTTATTGAAGATTGTGGTATCACAAAAGGACAAATCAGTCGCCGATTTGGTCGTACGGTTGCAGATTTAGTTGATGGTGTCAGCAAGCTAAGTGAGGTTGAGTCCGCTTCAAGGGCCGAACAACAAGCGGAAAGTTTCCAAAAAATGACTCTTGCAATGTCCAGAGACATTCGGGTTATGTTAGTTAAACTCGCAGATCGACTGCACAACATGCGTACCCTCAGTGTCTTGTCGCCTGAAAAGCGCCGCCGTATCGCTCGAGAGACCCTAGAGATATATGCTCCCATTGCTCAGCGTCTCGGTATTAACGATATTCGGCTAGAGTTCGAAGATTTGGGCTTTGCCGCTATGTACCCTCTCCGCCATCGGCGCTTACGTGAAGCCATGAAGGCCGCACGAAAGAATCGCAAAGAAGTGGTTGCAGAAATCCACCAATCAATTGAACTGCGCCTCGAACGAGAGTCAGTTTCCGCGACAGTTAAAGGTAGAGAAAAACACCTGTGGAGCATCTATTTAAAGATGCGCGCGAAAAAGAAGTCCTTCCGCGATATTATGGACGTATTTGCTTTTAGGGTAGTCGTCGATAACGTTGATGACTGCTATCGAACCTTAGGCATAATGCACAATATCTATAAGCCTATACCAAGTGAATTTAAAGACTACATTGCCATTCCCAAGGCCAACGGATATCAGTCATTGCATACTCTTTTGGTCGGAATGCACGGGGTGATAATTGAGGTCCAAATTCGCACAAAAGAAATGGAGGCGATGGCTAATTTCGGCATTGCAGCCCATTGGGAATACAAATCGAGCAATAATCATGTTGAAGTCAGTCAGCGAAGGGCTGCACGCTGGGTTCAAGGCCTCCTTGAAATGCAAAAACAAGCAGGTGATTCCTTAGAATTTCTAGAGCATGTTAAAGCTGATTTATTTCCTGACGAAGTCTATGTTTTTTCACCGATGGGACAGATTGTTGAACTTCCTACTGGTGCTACGCCGATAGATTTCGCATACTCTGTCCACACCGGCCTAGGCGACAGTTGCATTGCATGTCATGTGGATGGAGAGCTAACGCCGCTTTCAGAGCCACTACAAAGCGGCCAGAAGGTTGAAATTGTCAGTGCCGATGGTGCGCAGCCCAATCCCAATTGGTTAAACTTCGTGGTCACCGCTAAGGCTAGAAGTGCTATTCGCCATTTCTTAAAAAATCAGCAGCACGATGAATCAGTAGATCTAGGCAAACGCCTTCTCGATCAAGCTCTTGGTAACTTGGGCGCCAGCTACAAACAGCTGAAAAAATCTCAGATTAAACGATTACTGAAGGAGACTGGTGCCGCTACCTTTGAGTATGTGTTGCAACAGATAGGCTTAGGTAATCGAGTCCCCTTTGCCGTCGCACATGTCTTAGTACCCGCCAGTAAACGTCAGATTTCTGAAGAAAAGAAAAACTCGCATCTTCCGGTAGTAATAGATGCTTCGGAGGGGCTTATTGTTCAGTATGCTCGATGCTGCCATCCTATTCTAGGCGATCCTATACTTGGGCATCTGACCCCCGGCAAAGGACTGGTCATACACCTCGAATCTTGCCGTAATTTAAAAGAAATTCGCTTGAATCCAGAAAAATGTATGCCGCTCATATGGTCCTCGGTAATCAAGGGCGAATTCGCGGTTGAATTAAAAGTGGAGCTCACGCCAGAACGAGGTTTTATTGCAGCACTGGCATCAAGGATGACAGAGGAAGACGCCACGATTGAGCATATTAGCGTTAATGAGAAAGATGCCTTTACCTCAATCGTAGATGTCATCCTAACGGTAAGGGATAGAATTCATCTAGCCGATATTATGCGCAGAGTACGAAGCCTGAAACCAGTGCGCCGCGTCTATCGGGTCAGAAACAAATAACCCATATATTAGTAAGGAGTCAATAATGACTAACAAAGCTATTATTCATACCGAAAATGCACCGGCGGCGATCGGAACCTACTCTCAGGCAGTAAAAGTTAACAACACGGTGTATTTGTCCGGGCAAATACCTTTAGATCCTAAGACTATGGCGTTAGTAGGTGGGGGTATTAGGCCTCAAATTCAACAGGTGTTTGAAAACCTCGCTGCTGTCTGCGAAGCCTCGGGCGGTGACCTGAGTAATATCGTAAAACTTAATATATTTCTGACTGATCTCAGTCATTTCCCCGTCGTCAATGAGATTATGGGTGAGTATCTTCAAGAGCCATATCCAGCAAGAGCAGCGATTGGTGTGCGAGCTCTGCCGAAAGGCGCTAGTGTCGAGATGGATGGCATTGTCGTTATCTAACTTAGGTTCTTTTTATTAATTATGACTTAATATTATTCAACTAATCAGTGGCTTATATAACGAGAGTGTAAAGTAGGTTTTAGGGTCCCTGTAGAATGCGCCGCTCTGCTCTCGCATACCTGCAAACTGATAGCACTAAGTGAACTCTATCTTATACAATGCATGCTCACATGGAATAAAATATAGTCTTCGAATATTTAAAAATAAGGTTTAATTATGGAAATGGAAAGTCTTAATTCAGAAAATGCCTGCAATATACTTAATGAAATAATGGAATATGAGTTAGCTGGCGTTGTTAGATATACCCACTCTTCTTTTATGGTTAGCGGACCATACAGAATACCAATAGTGACTTTTTTAAAAGAACAAGCGGCAGAGTCATTATTACACGCTCAACAGGCTGGAGAGCTTATCGCAGGTCTTGATGGTCATCCTAGTCAAAAAATAGCTAAAATTGAAGAAACTAATAGGCATTCTATCAAAGATATTCTAGAGGAAGGTTTACAGCACGAGCTTCATGCGTTGAGCTTGTATAAAAAACTATTGGCAAGCGTTGGTAATGCATCGGTGTATCTTGAGGAATACGCTAGAGGGATGATTAGTGAAGAAGAGCAGCACTCTCTTGAGCTAAAAGCCATGCTAAAAGATTTCGGTTAATATAAATTTGATTCGACCATCTATTTAACTGATTTTGAGGGTTAGGTTAGCTAAATGATAGATTTATTCTTTTAATTGTTCCATCAATGCTAAATAGCCTTCACGATAGGTAGGAAACATGAACCTATAACCGGAATCTAACAATTTTTTATTGCTACAACGCCTTGATGATCGATGTTTGGTGTGATCCTCAACTAAACTGACATCAAGGTGTGCAGCCAACCAACCTCCTAATTCATACTGTGTCACTGGCTCGCAATCTGTCGCTAAATAAAGTGTCGATAAGGGCACCTTTTGCTCATTAAGCCTAATAAGGTGCGCAAGAACGCCCGCACAATCTTCACTATGAATTCGATTGCTCCACTGTTCAGGCTGGGCTGGTTGCCCGACTCCCGCCAACACTTGATCTAGCATTCGAGTACGCCCAGGACCATAGATCCCAGAGAATCTAACCACTACCGTGGTGCAAGGCAGATCGGCTATATGCTGTTCTGCCTGAAGTAATACTCGGCCAGAAAAACTCGCTGGCTTAACTGAAGAATCTTCGTCTACCCAAGATCCAGCACTCTGGCCATAGACGCTAGTACTAGATGCCCAAATAACTAATTTTGGCTTATGATCTGCATTTTTAATTGCTAGAGATAGGGTTGCGGCGGAATCAACATAAGCCCTCTGATAACCCTCCTCGGTGGCGCTATCGGGTGTCAGTGTGGCAACCACCACATCAAAACCCTCACGAAAGAGCCTATCTAGACAGGCAATATCAGTCAGATCACCCATTAAGGGAGTAATGCCATTAGGAAGATTTGTTGGCTTCCGTTTTAAACCAAAAAACTGTTCCTGACTAGTCATCTTTGACGGAATTCGCTGAGCAATATCACCACTTCCTGCTAATAGTATTTTCAATTAAAATTCTCTCTTTAATAAAAGTTCGCTATTATAAATTCACTAAAAGTAGAGTTTTACCATGACCCTCACTGAAATTAAATATGTCGTTAGCCTAGCGCACTTCAAGCATTTTGGGGAGGCTGCCGCAAACTGTAATGTTAGTCAGCCGACGCTGAGTATAGCGGTTAAAAAGCTCGAAAGTGCGCTTGGTATTGATTTGTTTGAACGATCGCAAAGTTCCTTGTGTGTGGCACCACTGGGAGAAAAAATTAGTCAACAGGCGCAGTGTGTTCTTGATAAGGCGTCTGCCACTACCGATATCGCTAAGTCCGGCGAACATCAGCTCAACAGCCCGCTACATATAGGTACAACCTTCAGCATTGGGCTCTGTCTGTTCCCGCACTTTATTCCTTCACTGCAATCTGCCCGAGATAACTAAGATCTGATGCCTAAATCATCTTTAGATAGGTTAACCATTGAGACCATGCGCGGTGTCGGCCCACAGCTGGCGATCAAGCTACAAAAAATTGGCCTTTATAATATCCAAGATTTACTATTTCATCTGCCTTTGCGTTACATCGACAGAACACAAATCACACCAATAGGTGCTGTTCAACCGCAAACAGAGGTTGTTATTGAAGGAGAGATACGTGCCTGTGACACCGTTTTCGGGCGAAGACGAAGTCTTGTCTGCCGTATTCAAGATCACAGTGGTACCACGACACTACGCTTTTTCCATTTTAATCGAGCACAACAAGATCGACTGCAACCCGGTGATTTTTTACGATGCTTCGGTGAGGCGAGACGAGGAAAATCAGGGATCGAATTTTATCATCCTGAATATCAGCACCTCGACCAAACCAAAGCTAATAAACTTCAGGATACTCTAACACCTATATACCCTGCCACCGAAGGCATTACTCAAAGTCGTATCCGAGACCTCTGCACTCAGGCTTTAACACTACTCGACCAACAAAGCATTGTTGAACTGCTCCCCAGAAAACTAAATAGCAGCCTAAGCAAACAGCTTTCTTACTCTTTGCTTGATGCCCTGCGGCTGTTACACAACCCTCCACCAGGAACAGCATTGCATTTATTGGCAGCTGGTGAACATCCAGCCCAACAGCGGCTAGCCGCTGAAGAGTTAATTGCTCATAATCTAAGCTTGTTACGACTGCGACAAAAAATTCAACGCCAGCAGGCTCCCGCTTTACTTGAAGACCAGAAAGCCAAGACTACATTTCTAAAACAACTCGGCTTTCAGCTAACTAAGGCCCAACAAAAAGTGTCGGCAGAAATAGGCTCCGATATTAGTACCTCCGTTCCAATGCTCCGTTTGGTTCAAGGTGATGTGGGCTCGGGCAAGACCGTCGTTGCCGCTCTCGCCGCCGTCCAGACTATCGCTAATAGTAAGCAAGTAGCGCTAATGGCACCAACCGAAATTCTCGCAGAACAGCATAGAGTTAACTTTGAGCAGTGGCTCCAGCCTCTTGGTATCAGAATCGCTTGGTTAACCGGAAAAGTTAAAGGCAAAGCTCGTGACGTTCAACTGGCGGCTATTGCAGATGGCACCGCTCAAATGGTTATTGGTACCCACGCATTGTTTCAGGAAAGCGTCAACTTTAAGGATCTAGGCCTTAGTATTATTGATGAGCAGCACCGTTTTGGTGTACATCAAAGATTGGCCTTGCGAAGTAAAGGTTTTAGCGTAGATCCTTCGGCCAACATAGATGGTTCGGCGCCTCATCAATTGATCATGACCGCCACGCCCATACCTAGGACGTTAGCGATGAGTGCTTATGCTGACCTTGATTGCTCGGTAATCGATGAACTGCCGCCGGGACGTACGCCTGTCGATACGCTTGTGCTGAGTAACTTGCGTCGCCCTGATGTTATTGAGCGTGTCCGAGCTTCTTGCGTCACCGGCCGACAAGCCTATTGGGTCTGCACGCTAATAGAAGAATCAGATGTTCTGGAGGCTCAGGCTGCAGAAGTTACCGCTAGTGAGCTAAAATTGCTGCTCCCAGAATTGTCAATTGCCCTGATCCATGGTCGGCTCAAACCGCGAGAGAAACTGACTGTGATGGATGACTTTAAAGCCGGCAAGATAAATTTGCTAGTCGCCACTACCGTCATTGAAGTAGGTGTTGACGTACCCAACGCCAGTTTAATGATTATCGAAAATTCAGAACGACTGGGACTCTCTCAATTACACCAGTTGCGCGGCAGAGTAGGCCGTGGTTCACAAGCAAGTCACTGTGTCCTTCTCTATAGCCCTCCACTTTCGGGCAATGGTAATGCTCGGTTAAAAATTATGCGCGAAACAACTGACGGTTTTAAAATTTCCGAAAAAGACCTTGAGCTCAGAGGCCCAGGTGAGGTCCTAGGCACCCGACAAACCGGAGACATGCGTTTGCAGATCGCAGACCTTCAAAGAGATGCCCACATGCTTCCACAGATTAAGTTTATCGCTGAAGAGCTACTTCTAAACCACCCTAAAAGCGTTGACCCTCTGATTCGTCGCTGGCTAGGGCATAATCAACAATATGCTCAGGCATAACTCAGAAAATATCACTCCCGATCGAATAAAGTTCTTTCATTTTCATCATAAGCTTTTACAATGCCTAAAAAGGGAGAATGACCATGGTGTTTAGTAATTCAATCTCAAATTTGTTTGGGAAGTCTCCCATCAGGCCTCTACAAGAACATATGTCACTCGTCGTTGCCTGCGCCTCTCAATTAGAATCCTTCTTTGAAGCGGTGCTTGCCAGTGACTGGAAAAGCGCTAGCGATATTTTTGACAAGATTGCTGACGATGAAAATCATGCTGACGAACTCAAAAAACAATTTCGCCTGAACATGCCTAAAAGTTTATTTATGCCGATGTCTCGCGGTGACCTACTTGGCATCCTCGCTCAACAAGATAATATTGCAAATGCGACTAAAGATATTTGCGGCATTGTGCTTGGCAGAGAAATGGATATCCCCTCTGTATTGCAATCAGATTTTATTGCCTATATTAAAAGCGCTATTGAGACCTGCGAAAAAGCACTCAAGGCCATTGACGAATTAGATGAACTTCTAGAAACCGGTTTTACAGGGCAAGAAGTTAAATTCGTTAAAAAGCTAATTCGTGATCTTGATGCGCAAGAACAGAAAGTAGATAAACGAGAGCGAAAATTACGGCATCGCCTATTTAAAATTGAAACTGAAATGCCGCCCGTCCATGTCATGTTTCTCTACATTATCATTGATAATATTGGCGGGGTTGCAGACGCCGCCGAGCAAGTTGGAAACCAACTTGAACTCCTACTAGCTAAATAAAAACGATCGAGATCAATAGCTATGGAATTATTCTCTACCTACGGCACGCTGCTTATTATTCTTGCTGGTCTATTTGGCTTCTTCATGGCCTGGGGCGTGGGCGCCAATGATGTAGCCAATGCCATGGGTACCTCGGTTGGCTCAAAAGCACTAACGATCAAGCAGGCTATCTTGATTGCAATGGTGTTTGAATTTGCCGGAGCCTACCTTGCTGGAGGCGAAGTCACGTCAACCATTCGTAAAGGTATCGTTGATGCCGAAGTGTTCAATGACTCGCCGGATCTACTCGTCTTCGGGATGCTTTCAGCGCTCCTTTCGGCTGGTACCTGGCTAATGATCGCCAGCTTTATGGGCTGGCCGGTATCAACAACCCACTCCATTGTTGGGGCTATCGTTGGCTTTGCAGCCGTAGGGGTCTCCACTGACGCGGTGAATTGGACTAAGGTCTCTACTATCGTTGCTAGCTGGGTGGTCTCTCCCGTTATTGCCGGCACTATATCATTTGCTATTTTTCGCAGTGTACAACGCCTTATATTGATTCAAGACGACCCCTTTGCAAGGGCCAAACAATACGCCCCCGTATATATGTTTGCCGTAGGCTTTTTAATGGCAATGGTGACAATACTCAAAGGTCTGAAGCATGTCTTTAAAGATATAGGTATCAGTATGACCTTTGGTGAGTCTGTCGTTTGGGCGATGATGTTCGGTATTTTTGTAGCCCTTCTTGGCTCTTTCCTTCTCTCAAAGGTAAAGCGAAACAAAGCTCTTGAAGCTAGAAACAGATTTGCAAATGTCGAAAGAGTCTTTGCTGTTCTTATGGTATTTACTGCCTGTAGTATGGCCTTTGCGCACGGATCAAATGACGTAGCCAATGCCGTTGGCCCTCTTGCAGCTGTGGTTAATGTGGTTAGCTCTGGTGGCGATATAGCCGCAAAAAGCGTGATGCCGACTTGGATTCTTTTGCTAGGCGGTGTTGGCATTGTGTTTGGTCTGGCGACTTATGGTTATAAAGTAATGGGTACCATAGGACGAAAAATTACCGAACTTACCCCTAGCCGAGGCTTTGCGGCTGAGTTAGGCGCTGCGGCCACTGTCGTTTTTGCTTCGGGAACTGGACTGCCAATTTCTACAACTCATACCCTAGTCGGTGCAGTTTTAGGGGTTGGGCTTGCTCGCGGTATCGGCGCCCTTAATCTTCGCATGATAGGAGCAATTTTCCTATCTTGGGTGGTTACCTTGCCTGCCGGTGCCGCTCTAGCGATTCTGTTTTTCTTCTTCTTTAAAGGTGTGTTTAGCTAACCCTGAAGAACGCATTAGAATTCCTTCAAAAGCCCTGTAGAAATTAGACTGCGGGGCTTTTTAGTGGCCCCTATTTGTTGCTCTTTGCAGGCTTCGAGAAAAATACAAATGGAATCGCAAAAGGCCCTAACAGAACACCTGCCCAGACCCAAAAACGCGCATTAGCATGGCGCTCTTTGGCTACGATATAACAAACGTACGCGCTCGCGAGAGTTCCGAAGATTAATACTGCAGGTAAAGGCATATCAAAACCTCTATGTCACTATGACTATTCAAAATTACTATAGTCCTAAGCGCAGACCAGTACTAGCAATATTAAAGCCTTGAGCTCGCACTACTATTGCTTGTTCACTGTTTAAATTAAGCAATGGGTTAGTATGATTCATATGAATAAACCAGACTTTAGCTCGCTGCTGCTTAGATAACGCTGATAAGGCGGCCATGGTTTCGGTGACAAAAGGATGAGGTATTTTAGACATATCTCGGCCTGGTAGCTCTTCATTATCATAAAATGTTGCGTCGATTAGAGCGTAATCTGAGGCCTGTACTTGCGATGCAATATCTTTTTCCCATTGAGACCATTTGTTAATATCAGGTATGAAAAGTGCCGTTTTGTTAGGTCCTTTTATTGAGAATCCTACAGTTTCTGAAAACTCATCTCGATGGGGCACTATAAAAGGCGTTACCTTAAGATTATTTAAAAGAACCGCTGCATGATTGCGAAGCGGCGATAAAGTTATATTATTCAAACTAACTAGTTGACTCCATGGACCATTATTCATCAGATATTGCTTCATCTTTGGCATCACATAAACAGGTACTTGATCAGCTCCGATGACTTCTCTCCCCAGATACATGAGTCCCGTGTAATGACCAATATGCGCATGCGTGATAAAAATTCCACCTAAATTAAATTCATCGGTCGACACCTCCTGCTCTAGCATAAAAAGCTGTTCTGGAAAGTTGGGCGTTGCCTCAAACATGTATTTCTTTTTACCTGCAGGGTCAATTAGAGCTAGTGATGTAGCGCCAATTTTTGTCTCGGGGTTGTCCCACCCCGGCATGCAGTGAGATTTGTAACAACCTGCCTGAGGGAAACCAGCATCTTGAGCAACACCAAGAACGTAGAGATAAGGCGTCTCATCAGCAGTAGTTAAAAAAGTGACTGCTGGAACTAGCAAAAGGATAAATACTTTTAATGATATGGCCATTAGGTCGTCTCATAAGTAGCAAATAAGGGCACTCAAAGAGCTAGGACTTGTCGATATAAGTCTTTTCTCGTGAAGGCATCCAGTCTGGTGGTCCAAAAATATACCCTGCTATTTCAAATAGAGACTGGGAGTCTCGAAGATCTCTAGCTATAGCAGCCCAAGTGTGGAAGGTAATTTTCAGGGGGTTATTAGTATTTAGGTTTTTCACTAGCCCAAAGATAACGGGCGCCTGCTCTTTAGAGTAGGTACCAAAAAGGCGATCCCAAAATATAAATAAATTACCATAATTACTGTCTACGTACTCTGGATTAGTACCGTGATGGACTCGGTGGGTCGAAGGTGTATTGAAAATGCTATCCAGCCAGCCAAGCTTCCCAATCCATTGGGTATGGCCCACTACCCCCCAGAGCCTTGAGCATAAGGCTGCGACCACCGTAATACTCGGATCAAACCCAATCAACGGCATGACCATGAAGAATGGGGCTTTGGAAATAGGCCCAAACCAAGCTTGACGGAAAGCAACTGAGAAATTCATTTCGACACTGGAGTGGTGATTCATATGAATCGCCCACAAGAGCCGAACTCTATGGGCAGCACGGTGATACCAATAAAAAATAAAATCTATCATTAAAAAACTGATGAGCCAAACCTGCCATGACTCTAAAGCATCGTTAAGGGTAAAAACCCTAAATTGATAAAGGTAAAAAGAAAAGCCAAGGGTAGTGCCCTGTATTGCAACCGAGGTAAGGATATTGCCGGAAAGCAGGCCAATGGTTCCCCAAGTATCCCTAGGCTCATAAAAACCGAGATTTTTCCGCGCTGAAGTCATAGCCTCAATAAAAATAAGGGCCAAAATAATCGGGACCCCCACGGCATAGACTGTTGTTGTTGAAATGGCTTGCAACTATTCTCTCCCAACACCTTACCTGATGCGTTTAAGTCTAAACTACTAGGGGTATATTATCTAATTGGAAGCCTAGTTGGATTAAATATTGCAGTTGGAGTATTACCTAGCGGGCGATAAACTCGGGTCTAAAATATTTACATTTCGATCATGTTTTCTAGTTAAGGCCGGGCTAAAGATAATAAACTTGCCAACTGTGGGCTTGCCGCAACAAGCGCGGCTGTTTAAGAAAACTTTAAAGCCACTCACATAGCGGATAATCTCGAAACCAAAATCCAAAATTAGTTAATCTTGGGGTCTAGCTCGCCGCTTTGATAGCGCGTGGTCATAGAGTCCAAGCTAAGTGCTCGAATTTTCGAAGCCTTACCCGCGGTTGAAAATGCCTCATAGCGTGCAGTCGCTATATCCTGCATGGCTGTAATAGTTTCTTTTAGATAGGCACGAGGATCAAAGGCACGAGGATTTTCCGCTAAGAAACGGCGGACTGCACCAGTCGACGCCAGACGCAGGTCGGTGTCGATATTGATCTTTCGCACGCCGTGTTTAATTCCTTCGCAAATTTGATCAACGGGGACGCCATAGGTTTCAGGAATCTCTCCACCGTACTGATTGATTATCGCCAACCATTCTTGAGGGACCGAAGAAGATCCATGCATCACCAGGTGAGTATCTGGAATACGCTGATGAATCGCTCTAATTCGATCAATGGCGAGAATGTCTCCAGTGGGAGGGCGACTGAACTTGTAGGCTCCGTGAGATGTACCGCAGGCAATAGCCAATGTATCCACTTGAGTTTTGGCGACAAAATCTGCAGCCTCTTCGGGATCGGTTAACATTTGCTCTTGAGACAGAGTTCCTTCTGCTCCCACACCGTCTTCTTCGCCCGCTTGGCCTGTTTCCAATGAACCCAGACAACCTAGCTCACCCTCCACAGAAACACCGCAGGCATGAGCCATCTCGACAGTGCGACGCGTTACATCAACATTGTAGTCATAATCTGATGGTGTTTTACCGTCCTCTTTAAGAGATCCATCCATCATTACCGAGGTAAACCCAAGCTGAATAGAGCGCTGACAAATAGCTGGACTGGTGCCGTGATCTTGGTGCATACACACAGGGATATGCGGCCATTCTTCCACAGCGGCCTGAATTAAGTGACGTAAAAAAGGTGCTCCCGCATATTTACGCGCGCCTGCGGAGGCTTGCACGATGACTGGGCTATCTGTCTGATCTGCGGCCATCATAATGGCTCTCATCTGCTCAAGATTATTAACATTAAATGCAGGTACACCGTAGTTATATTCTGCTGCGTGATCAAGCATCTGTCGTAGTGAAATAAGTGCCATAGCTAATGTCCTTTTTAACTTGTTGATCTAATATAGTTATAGATGTAAATCCAATAATGTTAAAGCTAACCTTTGGCCCGCTGCTCAAGGATAGTGACAGCTGGCAGTTCCTTTCCTTCAACATACTCTAAAAATGCTCCTCCTCCAGTTGAAATATACGATATTTTGTCGGCTATCGCATATTTATCTACTGCGGCTAGAGTATCTCCACCGCCAGCAATAGAGAATCCACTGCTGGCTGCAATAGCATTGGCTAAGGTTTCTGTACCTCCACCGAATTGCTCAAACTCAAAAACCCCTACTGGACCATTCCAAATTATAGTCCCCATCGACCCCATCAACTTTGCCAACTGGTCTGCGGATTGAGGCCCTATATCAAAAATCATATCATCATCAGCCACCTCATCAACTAGCTTCACGACGGCCTCTGCAGACTCGCTGAATACTTTACCAACAACCACATCTGTGGGTAGTGGAATACTTACTTTTTCCATAAGGGCCTGAGCCGCAGGAATTAAATCTGGCTCATAGAGTGACTTGCCAACCGGTTTTCCCGCTGCTGCCAAAAAGGTATTGGCGATACCTCCACCGACAATTAGCTGGTCAACCTTATCTGCCAAATTCTCCAAGACCATTAGCTTAGTAGACACTTTAGACCCACCAACAATGGCTGCAATAGGTGCTTTAGGCGTGGCAAGTGCATGGGCTAAAGCGTCAAGCTCCTTAGCCAGAAGCGGTCCAGCACAAGCAATCGGCGCATATTTGGCAACACCATGAGTTGATGCCTGTGCGCGGTGCGCGGTACCAAAGGCGTCCATGACAAAAATATCGCACAACTGAGCATAGGCCTTGGCTAAATCGTCGGCATTATCTTTTTCACCCTTATTAAAGCGAACATTCTCTAGCATAACTACATCACCGTCTGTCAGGTCGATGCCTTCACTCCAATCTTTCACCAGATTAACCGTCCTCCCAAGTTGCTCACTCATAAATTGGGCAACGGGCGCCAGACTGTGCTCTGAGCTTACTGTTCCTTCGCTGGGTCTACCTAAGTGAGACATTAAGATGACCTTAGCGCCTGACTGCAAGGCCAATTTAATAGTTGGCAGGCTCGCTTTTATTCGGACGGCACTGGTTACTTGAGCATCTTTGATTGGCACATTTAGATCTTGGCGGATCAACACTCGACGATCACTTAGGTCTAGGTCCGTCATTAACTTCAAGGTCATTCCCTTATTTCCTTCTGGGTAGATCCAATTTCACTAGTGAAAATTAAAGGTTTCTCCCGCACCAATAGTGCAGGGTATCAAGCATACGGTTAGCATAGCCCCACTCGTTATCAAACCAAATGAACACCTTAACTAATTTTTGTTGACTAACACGTGTTTGGCTCGCATCGACAACGCCGCTGCGTGGGTCATGATTAAAATCGCAAGACGCCAAAGGCTCCTCAGTATAACCAAGAACTCCTTCTAGCCCTTTCGCCGCCGCCTCAGCTAAAGCCGAATTGACAGCCACCATATCCACATGGGTATTGAGCATCACTGACAAATCAATTGCCGATACATTGGCAGTTGGAACACGCATAGCCTGGGCTTGAAAGCGCCCCGTTAACTCAGGTAGAAGACGATCAATGCCCAATGCTAAATCTGTCTCCACTGGAATAATAGACTGTATTGACCCTCGAGTTTTACGTAAATCTGTATGGTGGTAGGCGTCAATAACCGGCTGATCATTCATAGCAGAATGGATGGTAGTGATGACGCCGCCATCCACACCAAAGTAATCATTAAGTACCTTTATTACTGGAACAACGCAGTTAGTGGTACAAGAAGCATTAGAAATAATCGTTTCCAAGCCATCAAGGGTTTGGTGGTTGACGCCATACACAATGGTTGCATCGACACTAGTCTCGGCGGGTTGGGAGAACAATACGCGCTTAGCCCCACTCGTTATGTGTTGCTGGGCGGTCCCACGGTCCGAAAAACTACCGCTGCATTCGAGCACCACATCAACCTTTAACTTTTGCCAAGGCAGTTTCCGCAAATCTTTATGATTAATGACCTGTATAGCATCATCATTCACGATCAAGGTCTGTCCATCTAACTCAACAGTGCCAGGAAACCTACCATGGGTTGAGTCGTAACGGGTCAAATGAGCGATAGTTTTACTTTCAGCTGGCTCATTGATGGCGACCACCTGAGCCCAGTCCCGGGCGCCAGATTCATATAGCGCACGTAATACCGAACGTCCTATGCGACCATAACCATTAATAGCAATACGTAACATTAGCCAAGTGACTCCAAGACATTAACTACTACGTTCTCAACCGTGAAGCCAAACTCTTTCATGAGCACTCCGCCCGGTGCCGATTCACCAAAGCTTCGCATGCCGACAATCCGACCATCAATACCAACAAATTTATGCCAATAATCTGCATGCAGCGCTTCAACAGCTACTCTCGCCCTAATCGTAGGGATCAATACTGAATCTCGATAGTCAGCATCTTGAGCAGAAAAGATTTCCGCGCAGGGCATGGATACTACCCGCACTCTAACTCTTTGATTGGCTAACTGATCAGCGGCAGAGACTGCCAGTTCAACTTCTGAACCAGTCGCAATAATAATAGCTTGAGGGTCGGTACAATCTTGTAAAACGTAGCCGCCTTTAGATATAGCTGCGACCTGCTGGGCTGTTCTTGGCATCGGAGCTAAACCCTGCCGACTAAATACTAACGCACTGGGTCCCTGACGATTCTCAATGGCATTTTTCCAGCATACCGCCGACTCTACCGTATCACATGGTCTCCACGTATTTAAGTTAGGCGTCGAGCGAAGGGCGCTCAGTTGCTCAACAGGTTGGTGAGTCGGCCCGTCTTCTCCTAAACCAATAGAATCGTGTGTGTAAACAAAAATACTCTGCTGCTTCATTATCGCAGCCATACGCACGGCATTGCGCGCATATTCCATAAACATCAAGAAAGTGGCACCATAATTAATGAAGCCCCCGTGCAAGGCGATACCATTCATCATCGCGCTCATACCAAATTCACGAACGCCGTAGTAAATGTAATTGCCGTCGGCATTTTCACTACTGATGCCTTTTGACCCTGACCAAATAGTGAGATTTGACCCCGCCAAATCTGCCGAACCACCCAGTAATTCGGGCAACATTGGACCATAAGCATTTAAGCAATTCTGTGATGCTTTTCGAGAGGCCACTTTTTCCATTTTGTCTTGACACTGCTGAATATAAGTATCAGCTTTAGTGCTAAAGTCTGCTGGAAGCTCACCCCTTGTTCGTCGCTCAAGTTCAGCAGCTAAGTCAGGGTATGTATCTCGATAAGCGTCTAACGAAGAACTCCAAACGCTCTGAGCGACAGCGCCTTTATCAACGGCATCCCATCCAGCGTAGTGATCTGCAGGTATATCAAACGGCTCGTGATCCCAACCCAACTGCTTCCGAGCCAACATAATTTCGTCGGTACCAAGGGGTGCGCCATGACAGTCCTCTTTGCCCTGCTTGTTGGGCGACCCAAATCCAATAATGGTTTTACAACAGATCAGTGTTGGTTTAGTTTTTTCGGCTCGAGCAAGCTCTATTGCCGCTTTGATAGCATCACTGTCGTGACCGTCGACATCAGCAACCACCTGCCAGCCATAGGCTTCAAACCTAGCGGGCGTATCATCACTAAACCAGCCCTCAACCTCACCGTCGATTGAAATTCCATTGTCATCATAGAACGCCGTTAATTTCCCCAGCCCTAAAGTACCCGCCAGAGAACAAACTTCATGGGAAATGCCTTCCATCAAACAGCCATCGCCTAAAAAAGTGTAGGTTTGATGATCAATGACGTCATGCCCAGGTCGATTAAATTGCGCTGCCAGCACCTTCTCAGCCAGCGCCATGCCGATGGCATTAGCAATACCTTGGCCAAGAGGGCCAGTGGTTGTCTCTACCCCAGGCGCATACCCATACTCTGGATGTCCTGGCGTTTTCGAATGTAACTGCCGAAAATTTTTCAATTCTTCAATGGGTAAATCATATCCCGTGAGATGAAGTAAAGAGTAGAGCAACATGGAACCATGTCCATTGGACAACACAAATCGATCTCGATTAACCCACTCAGGATCAGATGGGTTATGTTTTAAATAATCATTCCATAGCACTTCGGCAATATCTGCCATGCCCATTGGCGCACCCGGGTGTCCACTGTTGGCTTGTTGTACGGCATCCATACTGAGCACTCGAATAGCATTGGCAAGGTCTCTGCGTGAGGCCATGGTCTGTCACTCCTAAAAGGGGGAATTTGATCGAGTCATTGTCTCTCAGACAAGCTTTCCAGTAAACCGATATTCGCTATTCATTAGGTTCTCATAGCCAATAAAACAGAGGCACTTTAACTCTAATCGTTATATTAAAATATCTTGATATATACACGGCTCGTGATATAGTGCACTCATGTTGTTACCAAACCAGTTTAGCGGTGAAACTCGTTCAGCTACTGACACCAGCGCTATTACAGCGCTGTGCAAAGCGGCAGGCGACCCTCTGCGCATGCAAATTTTAAAAGTGCTGCAACAAAATGCCTATGGTGTGCTCGAAATGTGCCAAGTTTTTGATATTCGACAGCCAGCCATGAGCCACCACCTTAAAATTCTCGCCAACGCTGGTTTAGTAGCAACTCGACGAGAAGGGACGACTATTTTTTATCGTCGCAATGAGATGCATCCTGATACTGACCTACAAGGATTACAACATAGTCTCTTCCATACTATTGATGAGGCGGCGCTGGATCCAAATCTACGAAATAGACTGGCTGAGATAAATGGCATCCGCGCGGCAGCATCTGTTGCATTTTTTAATCAAAATGCTGTCCGCTTTGAAGCAAATCAAGACTTAATTGCTGGCTGGTCTGACTATGGCGATAGTGTCCTAAGTTTCTTACCTGATAATGCCGTCGGCAATCAGTCAGCTCTGGAAATTGGTCCAGGTTATGGCCAGTTCTTATCTCGTTTGTCGGCTGGTTTTGAGCGAGTGACTGCGCTAGATAATTCTGAGGAAATGCTGGAGCAGTGTCGAAGTCGCTCTGCTGCTCAAGGCTTAACTAACGTAAGCTTTATGCTCGGGGATACTGATAGGGCCATTAGTAATGGAGTTAAAGCTGACTTTATTTCATTAAATATGGTACTGCATCACAATCCAACACCCGCAGAGATCATCGCTGATTGCGCACAACTCATGAACAAAAATGGTACGTTATTAATCACTGAACTTTGTGCCCATGACCAAGAGTGGGTAAAAGAAGCCTGTGGAGATCTGTGGTTGGGATTTGAACCGGAAGCGCTATCCCAGTGGTGCTTGGCGGCTAATTTAACCGAAGGCAACAGTCAGTACCTCACCCAGCGCAATGGTTTTCGTATTCAATTAAGACAATTTAATTTAGGCGCCAATTAAAAAAGGGAAAACTTATGTCTACTTACAATTTATTCACCTCTGAGTCGGTTTCAGAAGGGCATCCAGATAAAATGGCCGATCAAATCTCTGATGCAGTCCTTGACGCTATCATCAAAGACGATCCCAACTCTAGAGTTGCCGTAGAAACCATGGTAAAAACCGGAATGACCATCATTGCTGGAGAGGTAAGAACTAACACCTATGTTGATTTGGAAGAAGTGGTCCGAAAAACCATTAATGATATCGGCTACGACAATTCAGATGTTGGTTTTGACGGTAATACTTGTGCCGTATTGAATGCCATAGGCAAACAATCCAATGATATTGCTCAAGGCGTTGATGCTGGTGATAACAAAGACATTGGTGCCGGAGACCAAGGCTTAATGTTCGGCTACGCGACTAATGAAACCGCTGTGCTTATGCCTGCTCCCATCTACTACTCCCATCTGTTGGTCAAACGACAAGCAGAAGTTCGTAAGAATGGCACACTTCCATGGCTGCGCCCCGACGCTAAAAGCCAAGTCACGCTTAGATATGACCAGGGCAAGCCAGTCGCTATCGATGCGGTAGTGCTGTCCACTCAGCATTCACCCGATATCGCTTTGGCTGACTTGCAAGAAGCGGTACGCTCTGAAATTATTGCCCCGATCCTGCCAGAAGAGTGGCTGCATGCAGAGACTAAATATCACATCAACCCTACTGGTCAGTTTATTATTGGAGGCCCTGTAGGTGACTGCGGGCTTACTGGTCGTAAAATTATCGTCGATACCTATGGTGGTATGGCCCATCATGGTGGTGGTGCGTTCTCTGGAAAAGATCCCACTAAGGTAGATCGCTCTGCAGCCTACGCTGGCCGGTACGTGGCAAAAAATATTGTCGCAGCAGGTCTTGCGGATCGCTGTGAAATCCAAATTTCCTATGCAATCGGTGTTTCTGAGCCCACGTCGATCAGTATCGACACCTACGGCACGGGAAAACTTTCTGATCATGAGATCTCTAACTTAGTTCGCGAACATTTTGATCTGCGTCCGAGTGGTCTAATGGATATGCTAGACCTGCGTCGGCCAATTTATCAAGCTACCGCAGCCTACGGCCATTTCGGCCGAGAGGAAGAAAATTTTACATGGGAAAATACAGACAAAGTGGCGTTGCTTAAGAAAGCGCTGTAACAACAAACAAACCGTTTTCTAGCGTTAATATTAAAAAATAAGGAATTAATCATGACTGCAGTTGTACAAAACGTTGATAGTAGTAAAGGATTCGATGACTATAAAGTTGCCGATATGTCGCTCGCCGATTGGGGTAAAAAAGAAATCTCCATTGCCGAATCTGAAATGCCCGCATTGATGGCTTTGCGTGAAAAATACCGCGTCGAGCAGCCGTTGGCTGACGCTCGAATACTCGGCTGTATTCACATGACTATTCAAACCGCCGTGCTCATCGAAACTCTAGAGGAACTAGGCGCAGAAGTGCGCTGGACGTCTTGTAATATTTTTTCTACTCAAGACCATGCCGCAGCTGCGGTTGCAGCTAATGGCACCCCCGTTTTCGCCTGGAAAGGTGAGACCGAAGAAGAGTACGAGTGGTGTCTAGAGCAACAAGTATTAAAAGATGGACAGCCCTGGAATGCCAATATGATTCTAGATGATGGTGGCGATTTAACCTCGCTGCTACATGAAAAATACCCTCAGGTGCTTGATGCTATTCACGGCGTTACCGAAGAGACGACTACCGGTGTACACCGTCTTTACGAGATGCTTAAAGCAGGCGAGCTAAAGGTTCCAGCCATCAATGTTAATGATTCTGTGACAAAGTCAAAGTGTGACAATAAATATGGTTGTCGTCACAGCTTAAATGATGCGATTAAACGCGCCACTGACCACCTACTGTCTGGAAAAAAAGCGGTTGTGGTTGGTTATGGTGACGTAGGTAAGGGATCAGCCCAATCATTGCGTCAAGAAGGAATGATTGTGAAGGTTACTGAAGTCGATCCAATCTGTGCTATGCAGGCCTGTCTTGACGGTTTTGAAATCGTATCGACCTATAAAGACGGCGATTCGAGCAAAGGGGTCAATAGCGCATTACTCGCTAATACTGACATGCTAGTGACCAGCACTGGTAATTATAACGTCTGCGATTCTAATGTCTTAAGCGCGCTTAAGAGTGGTTGTGTTGTCTGTAATATTGGCCATTTTGACAATGAAATTGATACTGCTTTCATGCGTGATAATTGGGAATGGGATGAAATTAAGCCTCAGGTACACAAGGTCTACCGTGATCGTGATAGCAACGACCACTTATTACTGCTAGCTGAAGGTCGTCTGGTCAATCTAGGTAATGCAACGGGCCACCCAAGTCGAATTATGGATGGTTCTTTTGCCAATCAAGTACTGGCTCAAATTGATCTATATAAGCAACAGTTTGCCGCTCAGGACGACGCCACAAAAGCTGAAATGCTCCGCGTTGAAGTTTTGCCAAAGCACCTTGATGAAGAAGTTGCGCGTCATATGGTTGCTGGATTCGGAGGCGTTTTAACCCAGTTGACCCAAGAGCAAGCAGACTATATTAATGTTCCTGTGGAAGGACCGTTCAAAGGCGATAGCTACAAGTACTAAAACCCTAAACTTAGTATCTTCAAAGCCTCTGGCGTGCATCGTCAGGGGCTTTAAAAAGGAAAAATTTTCATGACGCACACTCCTCACCTCAGCTTTGAATTCTTTGCCGCAAAAACGCAGCAAGGAGCTGAAAATCTGAATGTGACCGCCAGCCAGTTAAATAGATTTAACCCCGAATTGTTTTCAGTGACCTATGGTGCAGGTGGGTCCACCCGCGATACCACCAAAGACTTAGTCCTTAATCTTCAAAATCAAGGCTATCAGACTGCTCCTCACCTCTCTATTGGGGGAGACTGTAAGTCAGACGTGCTTGACCTTATTGATTCATATCAGAAGGCCGGAATAAAAAATTTAGTCGCTCTTCGTGGTGATCTTCCTTCCGGTGTTGACGCTACTAAGAAGTTGGTTCATGCCAATGAGCTAGTTTCTCTCATCAGGGAACATAGCGGAGATCATTTCAGCATTAATGTTGGTGCTTATCCTGAAATTCACCCTGAATCTGAAAGCTATAGCAATGATATATATTGGTTAGGCGAGAAATTTAGGGCCGGTGCTGATCGTGCGATTACTCAATATTTTTACAATCCAGATGCTTATTTTACGTTTATCGAGTCTTGTGCCAAAACTGGAATAGACAAGCCTATTATCCCTGGCATCATGCCCCTGACTAATTATGAGAATCTAGTACGTTTTTCTGATAACTGTGGCGCAGAAATACCTCGATGGCTGCGCTGGCAACTTAAAGAGCGCAGCCATAACAGCGCTGATCTCATTAGTTACGGCATTGAAATGGTTAGTGAGCTTTGCAAGAAATTATTAGCCGGCGGCGCACCAGGCTTTCATTTTTATACGATGAATAAATGGCAGATTTCTGATCAAATTTGCCGTAACCTTGGCTTTTCAGCTAAGGATTAAAGAAACATGCGGATTCCGCGAATTTATACTCCCAATGCTTTATCCAGTGACACTCTTGTCGATTTAGATGAAAGTTCATCGCGCCACCTAGCGTCTGTATTGCGTATGCCCGCTGGACGGCAAGTTATATTATTTAATGGGCAGGGTGGTGAGTACTCGGGCGAATTGGTTAATGTGAAAAAGAACCGCGTATCCGTATCGATCTCGACGTTTATCGCCTGCGATAGAGAATCTCCGTTAAAGATTCATTTAGCAATCGGTGTCTCCCGTGGAGACAGGATGGATTGGGTTATTCAAAAAGCTACCGAACTCGGCGTCACGGCCATTACACCCCTATTCACGGAGCGAACGGAAGTTAAACTGAATGCTGAACGGCTTAAGAAGAAAACTCGCCACTGGCAACATGTCGCTATTAGCGCATGTGAGCAATGCCAAAGAACTCTAGTACCCATCGTTAATCCAGCTATGCCACTTGAACAATGGGTCGTTGCTGATAATCATAGTCTTAAGCTAGTGCTCCATCACCGTACCGAAAGAAACTTAGGTGAGTTTTGCAACACTAACTCTTTGGTCTCTTTGTTAGTCGGTCCCGAGGGTGGATTAAGTGATAGTGAGATTGATTTATCGTTAAATAGTGGTTTTGAGCCATTGACACTCGGCCCTAGAGTTTTACGAACCGAGACCGCCCCCTTGGCAGCAATTAGTATTCTGCAGTCACTCTGGGGCGATATGGGATAGGTAAAGTGATGACTATATTACAGAGGTTATCCGCTTGGACAGGTCAACCTCCAATGCATCCTAGTATTTTTGTCTTCTTGCTATTTAGTTGGCACGCTCAAGGCGCAGTATTTGGCGACGGAGATCACAGCAATGGTGTTGAAGATCAGCGGCAACAGGTGACGGCAGAGCACCTTAAGCCGATCGGAACTATCTTTTGTGACGGCAGCCTCAGAGGCACAGCAATACATGTGTCCACCCCTTTAGATAAAACCTTAACGTCCGGATCAATTATCGCAACAGCGGCGCATGTTTTGTATGATCAAAAGACCGCTGAACCTTTCAAAAAATGCGTTTATCGGCCACAGAATAAACGTCTTACAACGGTCGGTTTTGGCAACATATCGTCTCACCAATTTGAGCCTAAATCAGCGGACAAACTGCAGCAGGCGGAAAATGATATTGTTTTTATTAGACTTAAAAAGAGATTAATACAGCCGACTTTAACCTTTAGTGTTGTTAATGTCATAGGCCGTGAATTGCTGCTAATAGGTTACAACAGCAACGAGAACAACATTAGCCAAAGTGAGGGTTGCTATCAATTTCGCTCGGAGAATTTTGCCAGTGAAAAACTTCTACTACATGACTGCGATGCCAATAATGGTGCCTCAGGCGGAGCCGTTTTAGACGCTCTTACCGGGGAACTAGTGGGTGTTCATGGGGGGACGTTATTGGTTGATGATGCACAGTCACGTCGTCGTAGCATACTAAGGGGGTCGAAAGCCGATCCAGAAACGTTAATCAATCAAGCACGAAAAATAGATCAAAAGATGATTGAGACTCTCAATCAGTTTTCTGCATATCCTGCCAAGAATTTTCACGATTAAATTGAACGTCGCGCTCAAACCCTGGAATGGACATGCCTGTCTCTGATATATGGAGCCCGGCCTCATCAATTAGAGGTTCTCCAAAACGATAAATAACGTTCAGTGCTGCTGCATCTGCTTGAGCCGCATATTTAGTAGCTTCGGAGCGAGTGGTTTCTCTCTTTTTAAGGTAGGCAGCAAAACCACTACTATACCTATTGGCAAGCATAGCGCTGGCTTTATCTGCCGACAAAACTACCGCTGTAGCATTGTTACCCCCAAATCCTTTTGAGTTAATAAAGGCAACCTCCATTGATTTGGAGCTCACATCAAGGTCAGTCAACGGGAAATCAAGGCCATCTTGAAATACATCTGAGGCGACGATAGAAATGGTTTTAATACCAGGAATCAAACCATGTTTAAACGTTCCCAAGGCAGCGATCAACTGGTCCCCACTGGCAGCACTAAGACTGTGTCCAACATACGCTTTTATGGCGGTAACAGGCCAATCTTCTATTCCAAAGGTTTGAGAAACTCGGCTGATTAATTCTGACTCGGTTACTCTATTAGCTGGCGTACTAGACCCATGGGCGTGGACAAAACTGCGCTTTTGAACGCCTTCTTTACCTACGATGTTAACGGCAGCAGCAACCGCTTTAGCAAAGGAAATGTAGTTTCCAACGCCAGGTGCAGAAATTGATTTTTTAACGCCATCAGCATTAATGAATACTTCCGGTACAGCCCCATGAACATCCGCTCCTAGCTCTAGAGCTAAACGATCATCCATCAAAACAATGTACTGGGTACCTTCTGACAGCGTGAAGCCACAGTTCTCCCCAAAGGGTCTGCTGGCTTTACGCCAATTAGGAACATCAGAGTTGTCTAGTTTACAAAGATTTTCATCGCTGGCAAGAGCGCTCATATTTGAAAATCCTTCCGAACATTCCGGCGTGACCGGCGCTTCCGCGTTACCCACGATGGCTACTCGGCGACGGCCGCTACGGATGTCCCTCACTGCAGCTTGCAGCACATAGAGAAAACTAGCGCAGGCTCCAGTAATAGCCTCCGTATGCCCAACACTACCTAAAATATAGGCATTGATGAAATCAGCAGGCATAGTATTGAGCCCTAATGCTAACTGCTTGGCCGTGGTTCTGTCGCCTCTTAATCGAGCCTGCAGAAGCCCACCATTGCCTTCTTCAGTTACCTGACCAAAAACACTCGATGAATAGACGCCAACCTGATCAGGATTTACCTTTGCGGATACTACCTCCCAGGGAATCCCCATGGAATGTATGGCGTCACTCGCACCCAGCAAAGTCATCTGCAATCCACGAGGGTGGAATCTAGCATTATAATGGTCTGCTGGATTAAACCCTGTCGGCAATTGTCCCGCAGCTTTTGCGGCCAATTCATAATTAGAAGTCACCAAATATTCGCTAGCAGAAGATGTCCTGACCTCGACCAAACCATCTTTAGCATCACTGACGACCCAGTCCGCGGGTAGCACTTTAGGCAGGTCTCGCTTAAGCATTGTAAAATGCGGGGGCTGGGCACCATCAAAATCAATCTTTTTATTTCCGGGTATCTGAGACGGATCAAAATGCTCAATCTTACGAACTAAGGTTCCCTCAATCACCGCTGTTCTATATTGCTCAACAACCTTAGACAGACTCAGACCTCTATTATCGGCATCACTAAACTCTTCGCCCTCGGCTTTCACAAAACCCATCAAGCAAGCCAGGCTAGCAATCGTCTTATTTTGCTCATCCACAGGCAATGATTCCAGCACCATACGTCGGAAGGCCTGATGAGAGGAGCTGCGTCCAGCGGCATTAAATCCACCAAATCCAACGATAAGGGGTAGAGCTTCAGACATAAGGGCTTCCTTCGTTATATGATCATATTTAGTCATACAGTGTAAAATAGCATAAAACACAATTCTTTAGTATTTACGCCATTTAATAGTGCAATTTAGCCATATTATGGTAAATTTACCTTATTATGGCGTTTAATCTTACTCTAATGCTTTGCGATAACATGCTTGTTTCGAGCAGCACCTTAGCGGCCGAAATATTTTATTTTGCGGAAGCTATGGCTCGGGCCAATAAAAACCCAATGCCCGAAGTTGAAATTCGTAGAGTTAGCCCAGACGGGTTACCGGTGCGCACGTCCGCAGACTTTGAATTGACGCCGACTCATTCCATCAATGAAGACTTTAGTAGCGACTTAGTACACATTCCCGCACTGTGGCGAAACCCACGCCCTGCTGTCAAAAAACATCAAGCGTACATTCCATGGCTTCAACAGCAACATCATCGTAACTGCGCCATCACCGCCGTTGGTACTGGTGTTTGTTTTTTAGCTGAGGCAGGACTTTTAGACGGAAAACCAGCAACGACACATTGGCATTATTTCGATCAATTACAAAAACATTACCCAGCAGTGCACTTAGATCGTCAACACTTTACGACACAGGCAGGCAACATCTATTGTGCGGCCAGCATAAATGCGATGGCTGAATTAATCATGTATCAAGTAGAGCGGTATTTTGGTCGGATTATCGCGCATCAGGCGCAACGTAATTTTTTCCATGAAATTCGCAATATTACCAGTCCCGTTGGCTTTAGCGATCATCACGACCGCGCGCACCACGATGAATCAATTGCTCAATCCCAAATATGGATCCAAGATCATTTAAGCAAATCACTCTCTATACCAGATTTAGCTGCACAATTTGGTATGTCTACGCGCACATTCAATCGACGCTTCATAGCCGCGACGGGTAGCACCCCTAATAGCTATCTAACCGAGACTCGCATGGCTTTTGCCTGTGACTTACTTAAGAATACTGACTTACCCATTGTAGACGTAGCCAGTTATAGTGGTTACCCAGAACCAAGCTGGTTCTCTTCACGCTTCAGTCAATGGTCGGGGAATAGCCCCAGCGCGTACCGCAAAACAGTTCGCGCCAAACTATTTAATTAAAGCTTCATTAACTTAGAAGTCGGACTCGCATCACACCCTCGACATCGCAAATATTTTGGTGCACCTCAGCGCTGATCTCACCCTCGAGATCAACGATATTGTAAGCAATCTCCCCACGGCTTTTATTTACCATATCAACCACATTAAGTTCTGCATCGGCTAATATTGACAGGACACTACCTAAAACTTTAGGTACATTGTTGTTGCTAAATGTTATTCGAGTTCCACCATTGCGACCCATTTTGGTCGGCGGATAATTGACAGAATTATGGATATTGCCATTTTCGAGGAAATCCATCAGCTGGTTGGCAGCCATAACTGCGCAATTTTCTTCCGCTTCTTCTGTACTTGCTCCAATGTGAGGCATCAGCAGCACATCTTCACGCCCAAGTAATGCGGGCGCCGGAAAATCACTAATATAGCCGGCAATAACCCCTTTATCTAAGGCTACTACCATATCCTCAGTACACACAATTTCTTCTCGGGCAAAATTAAGAATCTTAGCCGTGCTTTTCATCCCCGATAAGGCCTGAGCGTTAATGAGATGTTTGGTGGCTGGAATCGCTGGTACATGCAAGGTCAGAAAATCTGCCTCTGCTAGCAACGCCTCTATGCTATCCATGCGTTTAACCCGGCTAGACAACTGCCAGGCCGCCTCTACCGAAATAGCAGGGTCATAGCCGATAACATCCATGCCGAGATCCAAAGCCAAATTAGCGATAATGGAACCGATGGCGCCAAGACCAACCACGCCTAGAGTTTTACCCTCAATCTCTGTGCCCGCAAACCGTTTTTTCTCTTTTTCCAGTAGCTTTCCCATCTCAGCAGGATCATTCATATGACCAAGCTCTTGGACATAGCTCATGCCACCAAAGATGTCGCGAGAGCCCAATAGTAACCCAGCGACGATTAATTCTTTTACCGCATTGGCATTGGCTCCAGGCGTATTAAAGACAACAATACCTTGTTTGGTGTAATCTGCCACTGGAATGTTATTGACGCCTGCACCGGCGCGGGCTACTGCCAGTAAACTCTCTGGAACGGGCTCAGCATGCAGTTTTTGACTACGCAAGATGAACCCCTCTGGAGCAGAACAGTCATCACTGACGGTATAACTATCAGCAGCGAATCGATCCAATCCTTTGGAGGAGATAGCGTTATAGGTGCGTATGTTATGCATGATCTAGTCTCAGTAATAAAATCTATTGAAGGTAATTGTTTTGTCTTTTAACTATTTGCTAACTTGGCCGTAGGCCCAGTCAATCCATGGCATCAATGCTTCCAAATCAGATTGTTCAACCGTGGCACCGCACCAAACTCGCAACCCAGCTGGCGCATCGCGATAGGCTCCAATATCAAAAGCGACCGCCTCCGAATCAAGTAACTTAACGATCTTCTTTACTTGCTCCGGCTCTAAATCTAAGGTCAAGCAAACGCTAGTATTAGAAATTTGATCCGATTTTTGAGCCAGAAAGTGAATCCAAGACCTCTGGGCGACAAAGGATTTAATCACTTCAAGATTAGCTTCGGACTTAGCAATCGCTGCGTCTAGCCCACCTATCGAACCAACCCAATCTAAAGCATCAAGGTAATCAGCAACACAAAGCATAGACGGCGTGTTGATGGTTTCCCCACGGAAAATACCCTCTATTAACTTACCGCCCTTAGTCATACGAAAAATCTTAGGCATCGGCCAGTTGGGCGTGTAAGACTCTAACCTTTCCACTGCTCTCGGGCTCAAAATCAACATACCGTGTGCGCCCTCACCACCAAGTACTTTCTGCCAGCTGTAAGTTACAACATCAAGTTTTTCCCACGGTAATTGCATAGCAAAAACGGCCGAAGTCGCATCACAAATAGTGAGACCATTGCGCTCATCACTGATCCAGTCCGCGTCAGGTACCTTGACACCAGACGTTGTTCCATTCCAAGTAAACACAATATCGTGATCTGGATTAGTCTTTGTTAGATCCGGTAGCAAACCGTAGTCAGCAAGATGAGTACTAACATCGCTAAGCTTTAATTGCTTCACAACATCAGTCAGCCAGCCACTACCAAAAGATTCCCAAGCACATACATCGACCGGGCGTACTCCTAGCACCGACCACATGACCATTTCCACAGCGCCTGTATCTGAAGCGGGAACCACACCAACGCGATAGCCTTCAGGCAGCTTTAAGAGCTTAGCGGTATCAGAACAAGCACGCCCCAGCGCGAGCTTCCCGATCGATGAGCGATGGGAGCGACCAAGCGTCATCATGTCAAGATTACTCACATCGTAGCCAGGTCTCTTTGCACAAGGGCCAGAAGAGAAATTCGGATTAGCCGGTTTCAAACTTGGTTTCACAGTAGTGCTCATAATTGTTATCAGTTTAAAGTGTATCCAGAAAGGGCGCTCATTTTACTGTTTGGGTCACATTAAAGAAAGTTGTTTCACGCTATAGACGCATAGCCTAAAGTTATAGTGCTCACATAGTCCTAAATCACAGACAAAAAAATACGCGGTTATCTCCGCGTATTCATCAGTGTTTTGTAAAAGCCGCTAGACTAAAGAGCTGCCTTGCGCTCTTTTTCAATCAAAAATGTTGCAACTTCTAACATGCCATTAAAATTTTTGCTCATCCGTGTGGTCACCCTATATTTGCCATTCACAACCATCTCTGGAGTGCCCTGAGTCCTATAGCCGATGGCTCTAGCCTTGGCCTGGCCTATCATACTATTTACGCCAAAAGAGTTATAAACCTTAGTAAATTTAGCCTCGTCTACACCTTGCTGACCGAAGAACTTAACCAGATCTTGCTCTGACCGAATCGGTTGCCTATTAACATGAATTGCTTCAAATAGAGGCACATGCGTCTTATCTAAAACCTTTAATAATTTTGCCGTGTAGTAGGCTCTTGCATAAGGCTCCAAGGCAGACTGCCAAATAGCCGGGGTACGCTGGAAATCAACATCATCAGCCAATTTTTCTGTCCAAGGGTGAATTGTCTTTTCAAAATTAAAGCAATGTATGCAGCCGTAATGGAACACTTCATTGACTTCAATTTTACTTGGATTTGCTGTTCTTATGGCCTGAGGTAAAACCTCATAGTCGATACCGGCTTGGTACTGCTCAGTCTGTGCCTGGCACATAGCCATCGGAGCTACTAAGGCAATAAACATGAGTCGTTTAATCCACTTTGACATTTCCATCTCCTACTTTTACCAGCCCACAAATGACATAGACTATTATTAATTTAGGCCTGCAATGTAGTTGGCCACGGCTTTAATTTCTTTATCACTTAAATTAGCAGCAACACCTCGCATAATGAGCGCATTCGTCCCGCTAGTTCTCTCCCCACGCCGATAACCCAGGAGCTGTTTTTCTATGTATCCAGCGTACTGACCACCAAGCGCTGGATAACCAGCTGGATTGTTGCCACTACCCGAAGGTGAGTGACACCCAATACAGGCTGCGACACCGGTTTTCATATTACCGGCGCGATAGATATTTTCACCATAAGCAAGAGCTTCCTTGGGGCCACTAACTCCTATCAAGTCAATATTTGAAGCCCCTGAAATCACCCTAGTTTGGCTGTCATAATAAGCGGCCATGTCCTGTAGATCTTGGTCTGAGGAAAAACTTAAGGTGCCGGTCATTTCAAGAATAACCCGCTCCCCTGACTTAATATTACGTAGCTGCTCAGTCATATATTTTTCGCCCAAGCCAGCCAGCTTTGGAAAGGACGGCACCATACTATTACCGTCTGTTCCGTGACATCCAGCACATACAGCAACCTTAGCCTTTCCTGCTTCTGGGTCGCCTGACGCAAACGCCTGAGTTGCCACCAAACTCGCTAGAATACAGAGGATACTTAAAAAAGATTTTTTCATGGTTAATACGGTTCTCGCAATACGTTAGAATAAGCCCCTAGGCGTTATCGTGGCCTTCGAGCATTAGCCTTATTGAGTAAGGCGGTGCATTATATACCAATAAATTCAGTTTTTAAGCCAGTAGTGTCGATTTTCCTATGCATACACAAACAATTAAATTTCAATCAGCCGAATTCACTACGAGTGCCCCCTCACTAAAACAGTGCCCTGAGGATACGGGTTGTGAGGTAGCCTTTGCGGGAAGGTCTAATGCGGGTAAATCAAGTGCCATTAACACGCTCACCAAAAATAAGAGTTTAGCGCGGACCAGTAAGACGCCAGGCAGAACTCAGCTAATAAATTTTTTCCAGCTTAGCCCAGGAAAAAGATTAGTGGATTTACCAGGTTATGGCTACGCAAAAGTCCCCAAGGCCATGAAGGTAGAATGGGATAAGCACCTAGCCGAATACCTTCGTTTACGTAAAAGTTTAGGCGGCTTAATTCTACTCATGGATATCCGTCACCCCCTACAAGACTACGACCAGCAGATGCTGAACTGGGCAGCAGAAGCGGGCTTGCCAGTACATATTCTGCTGACAAAGTCTGACAAACTAAAGCGTGGTCCAGCACAAAGCACCCTGCTAAAAGTAGATAAATTGCTCCGGGAAATGGATCCCCAGGCGACTTTATTTACAGCGCAAATATTTTCCGCTTTAAAGAAACAGGGCTTGGCGGAACTTGAGGAACAGCTGAGTCATTGGCTGAGCGCAGGCTTTAGTGTTGCTGAAATATCAGAGGTGAATGACGAAATCTCTTAAGCAAAAAAAACCTAATCCAGAAACTGGATTAGGTTTTTCTCTACTACTTGGGAGTCTTACTTTTACTTCTTTATCTCGGGGGAGATTATGTGCAATCATCACTTGCCTACTCTTTGACACGGTTTAAACAAGAAGTTCCATTTATTTTGCAAATTTAGTGTTTTTAATTTCCATAGCTATTGTTAATACCTATAAATTAACAGCTATTCTTGAATTAGAGAGGGGTAAATATGCTCGGTAGCTGCCTATGTGGCCAGATAAAATACGAAGTTGCTTGTTTTAATCCTGAAATCTCTAATTGCCACTGTGCTATGTGCCGAAAATTTCATGGTGCGGCGTTCGCAACTTACGGTAAAGTGCAAAGCCAAGATTTTAGATGGCTTCAGGGTCAGGCTCTAATACTCATTTATCAATCATCAGTTACAGCCGAACGGGGCTTCTGTAGATGCTGTGGATCAAGTCTTTACTATAAATCCCTAGGGCAAGATGATCAAATCTCTATCGCTATTGGCACCCTAGATGAAGAGCCGTCTCGGTCGGTAGACAACAGTATTTTTTGTTCATCAATGCCGCTCTGGTCAATTTGCAACAAGGATATTCCTGAGTATCCAGAGTGGCGAAACCCTGCTTAGTGAGCTTCATCCCAATTATCGCCAACGCCTACATCAACCACTAACGGTACTTTCAGGCTAGTCGCTAGTTCCATTCGCTGAGCAAGCCCAGCCGAGACTATTTCCAACTCTTGCTCTGGCACTTCGAGAACCAATTCATCATGCACTTGCATAATCATGACACTCTCCAAATCACTGTTTTGCAGCCAATCATCTACGGAGATCATAGCCAGCTTAATAATATCTGCCGCTGTTCCCTGCATCGGCGCATTAATCGCTGTACGCTCAGCAGCTTGACGACGCATACCATTGGAAGAGCTAATTTCTGGCAAGTAAAGTCTACGTCCAAAATAGGTTTCGACATAACCGAACTCGGCCGCGCTGTGCCGAATATTGTTCATATAATGTTGTACGCCGGGGTAACGCTGGAAATAGAGCTCAATATAATCGGCTGCTTGCTTACGGCCGATATTCAATTGCCGTGCCAACCCAAAAGCCGACATACCATAAATCAGCCCAAAGTTAATCGCCTTGGCACTACGTCGTTGATCTACTGTTACCGACTCAGTGCCAGTGCCAAAAACCTCGGCAGCCGTTGATCGGTGGATATCTTGTCCGGCGGCAAAAGCCCCTAAAAGGCTTGGGTCCTCAGACAAATGAGCCATAATTCGCAACTCAATCTGAGAGTAATCTGCAGCGACTATCTTGCATCCAGGCGCAGCAATAAATGCTTGTCGTACCCGGCGGCCCTCGGCGGTCCGCACGGGGATATTTTGTAAATTAGGATCTGACGAAGAGAGTCGACCTGTGGCTGTGCCCGCCTGATGGTAAGAGGTATGTATCCGCTTCGTCGTCGGATTAATCATGGTTGGCAGCTTATCGGTATAGGTCGACTTGAGCTTTGCCAGTCCACGATGCTCCAATAACACCTTAGGCAGAGGATAATCGAGAGCTAGCTCCTGAAGTACCTCTTCTTTGGTTGAAGGCGCCCCCTTGGCGGTTTTCTTCAACACCGGAAGCTCTAACTTGGTAAACAAAATCTCACCAAGCTGCTTTGGTGAAGCTAAGTTAAATTCTTGCTCAGCCAATACCCATGCCTGGCGCTCTAGCTCAGCAATGCGCTCAGCAAGTTCTTGGCTCTGATGGAACAGTAGTGTGTCATCTACCAGTGCGCCAGTACGCTCGATTCGTGATAAGACAGGGATTAGTGGCAACTCAATATCTGTAAATACGCTTGCCAACGTCGCCTCAGCGGAAACCTTAGGCCACAGCGCTTGGTGCAACCGCAAAGTAATGTCAGCATCTTCAGCAGCATAGGGCCCAGCTTCTTCTAGAGCAACTTGATTAAATGTCAGCTGGCCGGCTCCTTTGCCCGCAATGTCAGTGAATTTAATAGTCTGCTCACCAAGATATTTGTCCGCTAAGCTATCCATATCATGCCGTGTCGCCACCGAGTCTAAAACATAAGATTCAAGCATGGTGTCAAATTCAATCCCTTTTAGCGCAACACCATGCTGTGCAAAAATACTCATATCATATTTTAAATTCTGCCCCACTTTTTTAATATTGGGATTTTCTAATAATGGCTTTAAATGTGCCATTACACTGTCACGTGATAATTGCTCAGGGACGCCTAGATAGTCATGCCCAAATGGAATATAGGCAGCTTTGCCAGCATCAACGGCGATGGAAATACCCACTAAATCAGCGACCATATAGTTCAAACTAGTTGTTTCTGTATCCACTGCTATCAAGTCTACGGCTTTTATTTTTTCTATCCAAGCGGACAACTGATCATCTGTTAATACCGTCTCATACTCTTTGACGACATCAACTGGGTCAATCTCAACTTCTGGCAATGCCAGTTTGTTTTGAGATGAACTGTCGGGTCCTATGCTTTTAGGGCTATGACTGTTGGCCGCCTCTGCAACCCAAGCCTTAAATTCCATATTCACAAATAGCGTGGCGAGTAGTTGCTCATCGGGGGGGCTATTATGGAGCTCGCTAAGGTCTTGGGGCATCTCAACATCGGTTTTAATTGTTGCCAACTGATAAGACAAATAAGCTAGGTCTTTATGCTCTTCTAACTTAGGCGCCATATTTTTGGCCCCCCGAAACTCCAACCCGGACACCTCGTCCAATCGAGAGTAAATAGCGTCAAGCCCGCCAATTCCTTGTAGCAAGCCAAGGGCTGTCTTTTCACCAACCCCAGGTACCCCCGGAATATTGTCAGATTTATCACCCAGCAAGGCTAAATAATCAATGATTAGTTCTGGGGGAATGCCAAACTTTTCAATCACCCCCTGTCTATCCAGAAAAGTGTTAGTCATTGTGTTTACTAGGGTAATGTACTCATTAACCAATTGAGCGATATCTTTGTCTCCTGTGGAGACAACCACGGGTTGTTTAGCGAGCGTTGCCTGGGCAGCTAGGGTGCCAATGACATCGTCAGCTTCAACGCCATTGATAATTAGCATAGGTAAGCCCATGGCCTGAATGATTTGATGAATAGGCTCAATTTGCAGCCTAAGGTCATCCGGCATCGGTGGGCGATTCGCTTTATACTCGCTATACATGTCATCGCGAAACGTTTTGCCTTTGGCGTCAAAGACCACCACTAATGTGCTCTGAGGATAATCTTTTTGTAGACGACGCATCATGTTAATGACGCCCTTCACCGCACCCGTGGGCTTGCCTTTACTGTTAGTCAGCGGAGGCAACGCATGATAGGCCCGGTACAGATAAGAGGATCCATCAACTAGGACCAGTGGAATGTGATCAGTCATAATTTTACTACTTTTTAAACGCTATAGAGTTCAATATAGAATACAGTATTTAGCCGAAACAGGCTCTAAATTGCGCGACTAATCTCTGCATGAATTGCTCATAACCTTTATCTATAAGCGATTGACTCATTCCTCGAGGATCAATATTTATAATGGGTAGATTAAGTGACTGGGCGATTCCTTGTGCATCTTTATGGCCATATTGTGGTTCCACAAAAACACACTGAACACCGCTTTGTAACGCATTCTTGCGAAGAAGATATTGGCTTCTAGCGCCTTTTTGTCCGCCACTTGCATCCCTAATCGAGAGCCCTGAGGACAGCCCAAATCCACGGGAAAAATGGCTAAAGGCATCGTGATGGGTCAAATAGCGGCTTTTAGCATAGGGCGAAAGAATGCTACGCAGCCTCAATATTTCTGTTTCAGCAATGATGTTTTGACGCTTCGCTCCAAGTCTATCTTGGATTGCATGAGCAATAAGGTTGCCATTTTGAGGATCAAGCCACACGTGGGGATCGCGTTGATGGGCGTGATTAAGCAGGTGAGGCTCTAGATTAAACCTTAGAGAGGGTAGATCTAGGACTCTAATAATGCGGTTTTTGGGTAAAACCGAAACCGCTTTGGCCATGCGGGGCTCAACATCATTGCCGAGTAAAATCACTAATTGAGCTTTTTGAATTTCCCCCAAGGATGAGATCGAAAGCGTTAGGTCATGAGCTGATTGGCTAGCAGACTGCAAAAACTCCACCCTTACGTTATCGCCGAGCGCCGCCCTAGCGATAATGGCTAACGGTTTATTAGTGGTTACCACTAAAGGGTAAGTTGCACCCACACTCTGAGTATATTTAGGGCTTTCATTACTACTCCAAGCGTTATTTAGAATCAAAAAGAGCATTAAAAAGCTAAAAATGTTATAATGTATCTTTTTCACACTCACACCCACAAAAGAGAAATGCTTTATTTATATGTTATATTATAACATAACATAATTAAAAAGGTGGCTTATGCTGACTAATTCTCGTTTAGTGCACCAACCTCATGATCACGGACGCTGTATCAATGCCGCGTTGTCTCGAGCCAACAACCTCTGCCTAGAGAAAGGCGTGCGGTTAACGCCCACTCGCGAATCCGTATTGCGCCTACTGTGGCAAAGTCATCAGCCACTGGGCGCCTATCAGGTCCAGGATCAGCTATCCAAGCTTACCGGAAAATCAATCGCTCCCCCGACAGTTTATCGTGCTATCGAGTTCCTCTCTGATCTCGGTTTGGTTCATCGGCTGGCATCTTTAAATGCTTATATCGGTTGCCCTTTCCCCAACAGTGAGCACAGTAATCTGTTTATGATCTGTAATGGCTGCGGAAGTGCCGCCGAGGTCGCCCATGGTGCTCTAAATGATGTGTTGCAAAATGCTAGCGAAAAAGCCGAATTTAAGCTCGAATCCCAGAATATCGAGCTTTTTGGTCTCTGCCCTCAATGCTCCCAAGACACAAACCAAGATACGGCGCACCTAATATATGACTAAATTACTAGTAGAACTAGACAGAATTAATAAGGGATTTGCCAGCAAGCTGGTGCTAGAGGACGTCAGCATAAATCTTAATCAAGGCGAGATAACCACCTTAATCGGTCCCAACGGGGCGGGTAAATCAACCCTAGTGAGGATTGTTCTGGGATTGCTAAAGCCAGACTCAGGAGATATCACTCGGACGCCTGACCTTAAAGTTGGATACATGCCACAAAAACTGGCCATTGATCCAACTCTACCGATTTCAACATGCCGGTTTCTACAGTTGGCCAACACATCTCATCAGACATGCCATGAAGCTCTGCAATCAGTAGGCATTGGACACTTAGCCGCTACGCCCATTCAAGAGCTTTCAGGAGGGGAGGTACAACGCGCCTTACTAGCAAGAGCTGTGTTACGAAAACCAAATCTATTGGTCCTAGATGAGCCAGTGCAGGGCGTTGATGTGAATGGTCAAAATGCCCTCTATCGAATGATAAGCGACTTGGCCAAGACGCTTAACTGCGGTGTGTTAATGGTCTCCCATGATCTACATCTAGTTATGTCTTCCACCGATCAGGTGATCTGTTTAAATCGGCATATTTGCTGCCAAGGCCACCCGGAGCACGTTACCCAAGATCCCGCTTATATTGATATTTTTGGCCAAACCACGGCGCCTTATTCACACCATCACGACCATGATCATAGCTTACATGGTGACGTTCTAGATGGTGGGCATGGGGAGCATTGTGACCATGGCTGATTTCTTGATCTATGCTTTATTGGCAGGCCTTGGTGTTGCTCTTGTAGCAGGGCCCTTAGGTTGCTTTGTAGTTTGGCGGCGTATGGCATACTTTGGCGATACTCTAGCTCACAGCGCCCTGCTTGGCGTTTCGCTTGGCGTTATGCTCGATATTAATCTCAGTATCACCGTCACGGCGGTGCCATTATTGATGGCGCTCGGGCTTGTTTACTTAGAGCAACGCGGATTTTTGGCCTTAGATACCGTGCTCGGCATTTTATCTCACTCTGCCCTAGCAGCCGGTCTAGTCATCATCTCTCTGTTGCCTGATGTGCGAGTTGACTTGATGTCTCTGCTATTTGGCGACTTACTGGCCGTCACTAAAAATGATCTTTGGGTTATTTATGGATTATCCGCGGTGGTATTAGGCCTGTTGGCATTGCTATGGCAGCAGCTTATTAACATCACCGTCGACCCTGAGTTAGCTGCGGTGGAAGGGACAAACGTCGCCCTAGTGCGGACGGCTTTAATGCTAATCACTGCGTTAGTCATAGCGCTGGCTATGAAAGTAGTGGGCGTTCTATTGATCACTGCTCTGTTAATTATTCCTGCCGCGACGGCCCGACGACTAACTAGAACCCCAGAGCAGATGGCGGTGATGGCCAGCATTATTGCTATGCTGACGGTGATTTTGGGGCTCGCTATATCTTGGTATAGTGACGCACCGGCGGGGCCTTCAGTAGTTATCTGCGCGGCATTCCTATTTAGCCTGTCGCTTTGCCACCGTCAGAGAACTTAAAATCAAAAAGTGCCGTAGATCGAACGCCAAGTCTTGCGAAGCATAATCGCACTATGAGGCGATTTAAAAAAGCCATGATAGTGTCCATTGGGGTTAACTAATACGATCTGAGAGCTGTGGTCGACCGTGTAATCGTCCCCATCCAAGGGTACCTGGTTATAGGCTATGTTGATCTCTGTCGTGAAGCGTTTAATAAAATGCTTATTGCCAGTAACACCAATAAATTCAGCATTAAAATAGGGCATGTATTGGCCCAACTTTTCCACCGTGTCTCGCTCAGGATCAAGAGACACCATAATAATCTGAAGATTCTCCTTCTCACTGTCTTTTAGCTTGCTATACGTTTCATTAAGGGTGGCAAGGGTGGTTGGGCAAACATCAGGACAATTGGTAAAGCCAAAGAAAATCATACTCCACTGACCTTTCAACCTCTGTAGCGTAAAGGCATCCCCTCGGTGATCAATAAGATCAAAATCACTAAATTTTCGTGGTGTGTTTAAAATAATAGCACCATTAATTCGAAGATCTTGCTCACTCATGATAACCGGCTGGTTCATACGCCAAATGAAACCGAAAATCACCACCACAATAAAGCACACAATAATAATAATCGTGCGGCGAATGCGAACCTGCTGATCTGCCATTGAGTAACTCCCTATACGGCTGGTAAATATATCACTGGTTCTATGAGATAGTGGTCTATCAACATAAGACTAAATAACACCATTAAATAAACGATCGAGTACTGAAAGGTTTTCATGCCTGAATTCCCGCCCTCACTGAGCAACATAACCACCGCCCAATATAAAAAACCTGCACCTAAAAGTAACGAACCCGTTAGGTATAACCAACCAAACATACCGGTGAGATATGGCAGGGTAGTCACTATAATGAGCAGTAAGGTGTATAGCAGGATATTAATTTTGGTGTATCTTTCACCATGTGTCACCGGCAGCATAGGAATTTTCGCCTTCGCGTACTCGTCTTTACGATGCACTGCTAAAGCCCAAAAATGTGGCGGCGTCCAAGCAAAAATAACCAGCACTAAGAGCAATGCGTTGTAGTGAATCTCTCCTGTCACCGCGGTCCACCCTAGCAATGGAGGCGCCGCTCCAGCAAGGCCACCAATAACAATATTCTGCGGCGTAGCACGTTTCAAATACATGGTATAGACGAAAGCATAGCCCACTAGCGCCGCCAAGGTGAGCCAAGCCGTTAGAACATTAGTGAAAATAAGAAGGACTGCCATACCAAACATGCCGGTGACTAAAGCAAAAATAGTCGCTTGCTGTGGCTTGAGCCTGCCCTGGGCTAGCGGTCGGTTAAGTGTGCGCGCCATTTTGTCGTCAACATGACGATCCACGATGTGGTTCACCGCAGCCGCTGATCCGGCGACAAGAGCTATACCCAGATTACCAAAAATAAGCACGCCTAGAGGTACCGATTGATCGGTGGCTAACAACATGCCAATAACCGAGGTGAGTATCATCAGAGCCACGACATTGGGCTTGCACAACTCAAGGTAGTCACGCCAACTAACGGCAGTGTTATTGAGTTCGGTGTTAGGCATGAACATTCACTCCAGAATTTTCCGGGTAACTATAATTTAACTCGCCGTTCATTATCGGTCTGGAGAATATTTTAGCAGATGTTTAAGGTCTTCGAGTAATCCGCTGCCATCATGATCTTTAGTGTAATAGAGAATTGCCCTATGATCTGGTGTAACCACGAAATATCTGGGTTCTTGCATGTCCCAATCAGAAGAGCTTCCTGAGATTATCTGAGCAACCAACTTAGGGGCTGTCGGCATAATAGTAAGAAATGGATGAACAACCTTAAGTGCATCTATCTGCTGGGGATCAATGGCACCGGCATCTGGCAGAAAGACTCTTTCAACGCGACCTGTCAGCTTACCCATCAGCATATGCACCTGCCGACTATTAAACAACATATCCTCACAAATCTGATCGCAGCCAATACCACCGACCGTAACTACCTTCCACTTTGCTTTATCAGTTGTAGGTAAATCAACTAGGACTGGCGAAAAGTCCAGCGTAGGCTTAACCAACGCCCCAAGATTGGTGGTTCCAAGCAATTCAATCATCTGCTGTCGCTGCTCTTCCGTCTTAGGCACCATAATAAAACCCGTCAAAATAACGCCGCCGACGATAAATAGCATCAACCAAATTTGATATCTAAATCCGCGCTGCTTTACGGTTGTTGCGCTGCTATCAGTCATACTCGTCTATCCTTTTATGCGGCCCCTAGGGCCTTCTAAACTGTTTAATCCAACTGCCAACGTTAGAGTTGGCGATCAATGTCATAACCAATAGTACCGCAGCCATCACAAACCACTGAACAGCATAGGCTGTATGCTTTTCAGGCTGCACAGCAACGGTCACCCAGCCAGTTTCTAAAGATCCTACAGAGTCACTATCGAGGCGTAATTGGTACTCATAAAAAGGCTCTCCAAATAACTCTTCAGCGCGCTCTACCGAAATCCACCCGACCCGACTCGGCCACTGCCTCACCACTGTGATTTGGTCGTCTAATCGATAACCGCCACGTAAGTTATGATACAAAAACCCACGCACCTGAACCTCGCCAACCACTGGCTCTACCTCAGGCAACTGACTTCTGTCTAATGAGGCTGGCACCCACCCACGATTAACCAACATGGCCTGTGGTAGCCCATCTGCCTCAAGCCCCTTAACACTCATCGGCTCTAGTATCTCGTATCCAGGCCGACCATTTTTGACTCGGTTGTCCAACACTATTTGGCGCGATGAATCGAGTGCTCCCGTTAGCCAAGCCGGCCTATATTGTTGATTGCCGCCTGCTAACAGCGCCTTTACATCAGCGGGTGCCGCTTGTTGATTAGCACTAAAAGCCGCGACGATAGCGCTTTTTTCATCGGCTCGGTCCAACTGCCAAAACCCCAAGAAAATTAACAATGGAAACAAAAAAAACATCAGCACCAATAGTTTTTTATTGGGCTGCCAGTGAAATTGTTGCACAGAAGATTGGGGGTCTTGATCCATTTGTGTTTAAATTCACCTTTTTTGAAGAGCAGTTAATCCCATGGTGTTAAAAGTAATTATCATCGTTCTATTTATCACAGTGGTCATTAGTCTTTTTGGCGGGCTTCGCTTTTTGATCAAAGACCTCGGAGACTCTCAGCGACGCTTGTTCAACAGCTTAGGAGTGCGCATTACATTAGCGGCTATGTTGTTGGGCACAATTATTTATGGTGCCTATACCGGACAGATTACCAGTAAGGCCCCTTGGGATCGACAATTACATCCAGAGGCGACGATGCCAATGCCTCAAGCCCCTAACCCCGCCGATGACTAAAATAATACTCCTAAGATAAAAACGGCCAGGAATTACCTAGCCGTTTATGTGCCTGGTCCATTCCCTAGCCAAGCACATATACGATAAGAAATAAGCCGATCCAAATAACATCTACAAAGTGCCAGTACCAAGCCGCCATTTCAAATCCGAAGTGATCTTTATCAGTGAACTGTCCCTTAGCCCCACGAAGAAAAGCAATCAACAGCATGATAGTGCCTAAGGTTACGTGCGCACCATGGAATCCCGTTAGCAGGAAGAATGTCGTGCCATAGATACCCGACTCTAAGGTAAGTCCTAATTCTTGATAAGCGTGGATATACTCTTCTGCCTGCAGGAACAAAAAGACAACGCCTAACAAAACCGTCAGTCCCAACCATGTTACGAATTTCTTCCGGTTGCCCTCCTTGAGCGCGTGATGGGCAACGTGTACCGTTCCGCTTGAACTCAGCAGAACAATCGTATTCCACAGCGGTAACCACCCCAATATCTGACTAAAGCTCCATCCCGGAAAGCTCATCGCATGCTCAGGGCCTTTAAATTGAAATTCAGTCGCATCTGGATTAGCAGCCAATGTAACGACCTGATCAGGAGTCACTAATGGAGGCCAGGTCGCGTCATAACCAGGCCATAGGTGCGTTGCATTCGCTATAGCCGCATCGGTGGCCGTATCATCAAACCAACCAACAGCCGCTTCACCATCAAGCCAAGGACCAACCAAGACTCGAACATAAAATAAGGAACCAAAGAAGCAAACGAAAAACATCAGCTCAGAAAAAATAAACCAGTACATCCCTAATACGTAAGAGTGTTTTAACTGGTCGCTTACGATGCCCCTCGTATTTTCTTCGATAACCAGGCTCCACCACTTATACATGGCCGCAGCCATGATTAGCGAACCAATCAAAAAAATCGTTGATGTGCCGCCATCGATTACCCAGCTAGCCGCTCCGTAGCCCATCGCGCCCATACCCGTTGCCGCCATAAGGGGCAGTTTGCTTTGCTCGGGTACGTAATAAGAACTTTCAGATGACATTGTTAATCTCCATTTACTGTATTTGTGAGACCTGCATGGGTATGCGGTCAGTTATATCAAAAAGTGTGTATGACAAAGTGACGGCATTGACGCTGACGGGTAAGTCAGGATCAAGAACAAACACGACAGCTAACTCTGCCTGCTCACCAGCGCCCAGCGGCTGATTGTTAAAACAAAAGCATTCGGTTTTATGAAAATAGTCTGCAGCATTATTAGGCAACACATTAGGGATTGCCTGGGCAACCATGTCATTACTCGTTTTGTTCCGCGCAAAAAATGTAATCTCACGTGACTCGCCGGGATGGACAAACACCTTATGCTCCGTGGGATAAAAGTCCCAAGGAATGGTGGCATTGTTGGTCGCCACAAACTGCACCTCCACCTTACGAGAGGTGTCGATGGTTATTTCACTTGCCGTGTAGGCTCCGCCAGTCTTGCCTCCAATGCCGGTAACCTCACAAAAAAGATCATAAAGCGGGGGCAGTACAAATATTGCAAAGGCAAACATTGCCACAGCACCCATCAACAGCTTAATTAGTAAGCCGCCATGTGTTGATGTTCTACTCATCTTTACTCTCTACTACTTAACAACAGGTGGTGTTGAGAAAGTATGAAATGGTGCCGGTGTAGGCACAGTCCACTCCAAACCTTCGGCGCCTTCCCAAACTTGGGGGTCATCAATCGGCTTACCCCAGCCAATGGTTCGGATAACATTGTACAAGAACAATAGCTGGGCTCCGCCGTACAGAAAGGCACCAATACTTGATACCATATTCCAATCCGTAAATTGCAGTCCATAGTCAGAATATCGACGTGGCATACCAGCTAGACCCAAAAAGTGCTGAGGCATAAAAGTGATGTTAAACGCGATAAAGGCAATCCAAAACTGCACTTTGCCCATGGTTTCATCGTACATTCTGCCGCACCACTTAGGCAGCCAATAATAGACTGCGGCCGTGCCACTGAACACCGCGCCGGCTACCATAACGTAGTGAAAATGCGCCACCACGAAGTAGGTGTCATGGTACTGAGTATCAGCAGCCGCAATCGACAGCATCATCCCGGTAAATCCACCGAAGGTGAACAAAATCACAAAGGCAATACTAAACAACATCGGCGTTTCAAAAGTTAGGGCACCTTTGTACATGGTGGTGATCCAATTAAACACCTTGACGCCTGTTGGCACCGCAATCAGCATCGTCGCATACATAAAGTACAGCTCGCCAGCAATCGGCATGCCCACCGTAAACATGTGATGAGCCCACACTATAAATGACAGAAAGGCGATGGAAGCTGTAGCATAAACCATTGAAGAATAGCCGAACAGCGGCTTGCGGCTAAAGGTTGGAATGATCTGCGAAACCACACCGAAAGCAGGCAAGATAATAATATAAACCTCAGGGTGACCAAAGAACCAGAACACGTGCTGGAACAGAACGGGATCACCGCCGCCAGCAGCATCGAAGAAGCTAGTGCCAAAGTTGATATCCATCAGCATCATAGTGACGGCGCCTGCCAACACGGGCATTACCGCGACTAACAAAAACGCAGTGATGACCCAAGTCCAGACAAACAAAGGCATCTTCATATAGGTCATGCCCGGTGCGCGCATATTCATCACGGTAGCAATAATATTAATCGAGCCCATGATTGAAGAAGCACCCATCATATGAACACCGAAAATGAAATAGTTAACCGTATCGGGGGCGTAGGTTGTCGATAGCGGGGCGTAGAACGTCCAGCCAAAATTGGGCCCACCACCTTCCATAAACAATGTCGAGGTCAGTATGGTAAACGCAAAAGGTAAAATCCAAAAGCTTAAATTATTCATCCGCGGCAAAGCCATATCCGGCGCGCCGATCATCATCGGAATCATCCAGTTAGCTAATCCAACAAAGGCTGGCATGATCGCACCAAAAACCATCACCAGGCCATGCATGGTGGTCATTTGAACGAAAAATTCTGGTTTAATTAACTGCATTCCTGGCTGGAATAATTCCGCCCGAATAACCATTGCAAAAAAACCGCCAAGCAAAAACATAGCAAAACTAAACCACAGGTATAGGGTGCCAATATCTTTATGATTGGTACTGAAAAGCCAGCGGCTAAAAAAGTTTTGTGAGGGACCGTGAGCCATTTAAATTACTCCCTATTGGCTTTGTTTGAAGTTAAGAACGTTGATTGGCTGAACGATATCACCGACATCGTTACCCCAAGCATTACGCTCATAATGTACAACAGCGGCAATCTCAACTTCTGAGAGCTGCTCTGCGAAAGACTGCATGGCAGAACCGGCGACACCGTCAATAAGAATGGCGATATGTCCTTCTGCTGGGCCTAATGCAATAGGGCTATCTTTCAGCGCGGGGAAAACTCCCGTAATGCCTTCGCCATTGACTTGGTGACAGCCTGCACAGGAGCGGCCATAAACTTGTTCGCCTTTTACCATTAACTCGTCAAAAGTCCATTGCTTGCCAATAGTAGAAGCGTAGATCGCTGCCTCTTCTTTCTTCCCTGCCAGCCATGCCTCATATTCAGCTTCTTCTTTGACCTCAACGACTACAGGCATGAAAGCATGGCCCAAGCCGCAAAGTTCGGTGCACTCACCAACATAGGTTCCGGGTTGATCAGTCTTAGCCCAGGCCGCAGTAAAGAGCCCTGGCACTGCGTCTCGCTTGACACCAAAATCAGGCACCCACCAGCTATGGATAACGTCGTTACCAGTGATTAAAAAGCGAACTTTTTTATTGGTAGGAATAACCAGGGGCTGAGTTACTTCACGGAGATAGTGCTCACCCTTTGGAGCGCGCCCATAGATCTCGTCCTGCGATGTGCGAAGCTCACTCATGAACTTAACGCCCTCACCTATATACTCATACTGCCATTTCCACTGATATCCAGTCACTTTTATGTCAATGTCAGGGTTTTCAGTGTCATAAACTTTGAGTAACGCCGTCGTAGCAGGCACTGCCATCACAATCAGAATGAGCGCCGGTATGACTGTCCAAAGTACCTCTACCACTAGGTTCTCATGAAAGTTTGCCGCTGTAACCCCTTTGGATTTGCGGTGGGCAAACATAACGTAGAACATAAAGCCAAGCACAAGAACACCGATGACCGTACAGATCCATATCATGATCATGTGAATGTCATAAGCCGCCTGGCTAACTTCGGTAACTCCTCGGGGCATATTAAGTTGCCGCGTCACGCTCTCAGCGCTAACGCTTCCCGCGAGCAACAAACTCGAGGGCCTCAGCAAACCCAAGAAAAGCGCTTTCGCTCTTTTCATCATCGCTTCATTCTCCATGGTAATTCATAAAATACGGTTATTTCACCCTTTCAGCGCCGGCCTTCCATATAACCCATCAGCTCGCGCGGCGCGATTGTAGCAAACAAAGGTCCGTTTCACTAGCGTGAATGGGATCAAAACCATAACCCAAATGGGTTGCATTAAATGCTGAGCATAAAAAGCCCTTTAATATTTTTGATAGAACGTGGCTGCACCGTATTACTCTTCAAATGGCGGTTAATTATCCGCAGCCTCACTCCTTAAGATCGAGAATTTTTACCGGACTAGTTTGTTGATCAATTTCATCTTTACTGAGATTAACTCGCGTTTGAATTTCTCTTGGCGACGACGAAATTCGCATTTCATCTTTAAAGCCGCAACTAACACACTCCCGAAAATCGACTCCATCCTCGGAAAAAGCCTGAAGTTTGTCCATAACAGCGCACTTGGGGCAGGTAACGCCAGCAATAAATCTTTTTTTAGTTGAAAAAACCATCACATTATCATCACAATAGGGACTTCTATTATATATGGCATTGTTCAATATGGATCTCTCTATTCGCTCTCACAGGGGAATTTCTCCTAATCTCGGTCTTCGCGTTTATGTCGACCCCGCTGCAACTGTTATTGGTAATGTTTGTCTGGGAGACGACGTGTCTGTTTGGCCTGGGGCAGTTCTTCGTGGAGATATGCACTCTATTAGTGTTGGCGCACGATCCAACATCCAGGACAATGCAGTGCTACATATTACCCATGCCTCTGATTTTAATCCTGCAGGCTGGCCCCTAAGTATTGGTGAGGACGTTGTTGTTGGTCATCGAGCAATCCTTCATGGCTGCACTTTAGGTAACCGGATTTTGGTGGGTAACGGCGCTATTGTGAATGATGGCGCAGTCGTCGAAGACGAAGTAATTATCGGCGCCGGCTGCATGGTGCCGCCAGGAAAAACACTCGCCAGCGGTTTCGTCTATGTTGGCAATCCTTGCAAACCGTTACGTGAGATCAGCGATAAAGAGAAGTCCTTTTTTAGCTACTCCCCCGCCAATTACGTGAAATTAAAAAATCAGTACCTACTGGAGCGTGAGCAAGATTAAATGTCAAAGCGCGCCTCGTAAAGCTTTAAGCACCTCAGTGGTGCTCGGCCGGACTCCGCGCCATGAGTAGAATGACTCAGCGGCCTGCCCAACTAACATTCCCAAACCGTCTGACGCTGTCGCGCCGCCGTTTAATGCCCACTGAACAAAGAGCGTTGGCGAAGAGCCGTACATCATGTCATAGCAGGCAGAGCCTTCAGGGCCAATTAAGCTCTTCGGCAAGCTAAGCTCCGATCCATTAAGGCTCGCACTGGTGCCATTAATAATCAGGTCAAACTCTTGGCCATCTAGCATGTCCAGACTACAGCCCAACAAATAGCCCAACTCGGCAAAATCTTTGGACAGCTTAAGCGCCTTACTCAGCGTTCTATTTGCAATCACAACATGTTGGGGCTGCTGTGCTAAAAGAGGCTCCAAAACACCTCTAACGGCACCTCCGGCGCCCAACACCAGAACTCGCTTAGCTTTTATTGTCCAGCCTAGCTGATTAATAATGTCTCCTACCAGGCCAACGCCATCAGTGGTATCACCAAGCACGGTGCCGTCAGGCTGCATGATGAGAGTATTTACCGCGCCCGCTAATAACGCTCTTTTGGTTTTATTGGACGCATAATCAAAAGCGTCCTGCTTGAACGGAACCGTAACATTTAAGCCCTTGCCGCCATTAAAGAAAAAGTCGTCTGCTGCTGTAGTAAAATTATTTTCTTCGACCAACTGAGAAGCATACTCCATCCGCTGGCCAGTCTGCTCAGCAAACATTTGATGAATCATCGGCGATCGAGTATGAGCGATAGGGTTTCCAAAAACCGCGTATTTATCTGTCATCAAACCCATTCCTGCTGAATTAAATATTTATCGTAAAGCTCGGCTTCATCAGAGCCCGGTTCTGGTGACCAATCGTAATCCCACCGCACCAATGGCGGCAGAGACATTAAAATTGACTCTGTGCGGCCGTCACTTTGAAGGCCAAACAAGGTCCCCCGATCATGAACCAGATTGAACTCTACGTACCTGCCACGGCGGTAAAGCTGAAAGTTTCGCTCCCTTTCCCCGTAAGCCGCCTTTCTTCGACGCTGGAGAATGGGCATATAAGCAGACGAAAAGCTGTCGCCAACGCTACGCATAAGAGCAAAGCTCTGATCAAATCCAAGCTCGTTGAAATCATCAAAGAATAAGCCGCCAATACCCCGCGGCTCCCTTCGATGAGGCAAGTAAAAGTAATCGTCACACCAGCTCTTTAACCGAGGATAGAGCTCTATCGAAAATGGATCACAGGCTTTCTTTGCTGTGCTGTGCCAATGCCGACAATCCTCATCGTTTCCATAGTAGGGGGTAAGGTCATAGCCTCCACCAAACCACCATACCGGGTCAGCGCCCTCTTTCTCTGCAATAAAAAACCGGACATTAGCATGCGCAGTCGGTACGTAAGGGTTTTGTGGGTGTATCACTAAAGAAACACCCATGGCCTGCCAGCTTCGCCCTGCTAGTTCGGGGCGGCTCTGGCTGGCTGAAGGCGGCAATTGATCACCATGCACATGAGAAAAGTTTACCCCTACTTTCTCAAAATCAGTGCCATCCGCAGCAACCCTGCTCCGACCACCACCACCCTGATCACGCGTCCAATTATCTTCACGCCAGGCAACACTGTCCTCAGCCTGCAATGCCGAACAAATGTCGTCTTGCAATCCGAGCAAATAGCCCTTCACTTTTTCTTTGTCGATTGTGTCCATTCTATCCTGGCCGAATTACCCCTCCAGTTAGTAAGTCTCTGATCTCACTTTCTTTTGCTGCCAGCCCAATCTCACCGGCAATCTGGAAATCTATGTCTTTGCTAAAATAATCTTGTACTTTAAGCCCTGTGGCGGCGGCCGGCAAACTTTGCGGGTTTGCCGAGGTTGAGACAATCGGCCCACCAAATAAATTGCACAGTGCCGCCGCCAGCGGGTGCTTAGTAACACGCAGCGCAATGGTAGTATGTCGGCCAACAATCCAATCCGGGGCGAAGCCATTATGAGGTACTAGCCATGTCGTCGGCTTAACTCGCTGTTCACTGAAACGATCGCGCTGATGTTGATTCAGACCCTGGAGCATAGACTCAACCTGAGAGGTCTCTCCGGCGATTAAGATCAATCCTTTATCAACATGACGGTTCTTTAAACGAAGAATTTTTTCGACGGCTGCTTCAGACCAAGGATCACACCCCAAGCCCCAAACAGCTTCCGTAGGATAAGCAATGACACCCCCTTCCTTAAGGGTCTGTGTCGCTTGGATGATTTGAGCGTGGCCGCTCCATTCACTCACAAGGTAGTCAGCTGTTTTTCAGCTTTTCCTGAAGGGCGGCATCTTTCGCGATAATCGCCGCAGCGTTAGCCGCACGTTCATCAATCAATTTTTGATGCATTTCAGGATCAGAAGCGCCGATAATTTGAGCTGTCAAGTAAGCTGCGTTTTTCGCCCCCGCCTTGCCAATAGCTACCGTTGCTACAGGTATACCACCCGGCATTTGTACAGTTGAAAGAAGCGCGTCAAGGCCATCTAACGACCCATTAATAGGAACGCCAATAACTGGCTTTAATGTCGTCGCGGAAACCGCTCCAGCTAAATGCGCGGCCATCCCCGCCGCACATATAAAGGCAACACATCCTCGAGCATCGGCGTCTGTTACAAAGCTGTGGGTGGCTTCCGGCGTACGATGCGCAGAAGTGACTTTAACCTCAAAAGGAATATCAAACTTTTTTAAAATTTCAAAGCTCGCTTCCATAACCGGTAAGTCGGAATCAGAGCCCATTAAAATCGCAACGAAAGGTTTGTTCATAACGTTATTCACTTTACTAATAATTCGGCAGACTACCGCAACCACTGGCGATGTGCAACTATGAGAGGTGGGCCATTCTACTATAGGTCAGTGAAATTTTAGGAACCTCAAGCTCTGATAAACCAAATTACCCTACGGACTAAACTAACCTTTGGTAAAACCCATTTTCATTGACGATTGTATTTTTTAATTCCAGGGCAACCAAATGCACCCAAGTATTAATACGCCCGCGATAGATTTTCAGTGTGCTTTCATCTTCATTTTTGTGCTGATCATGTATACTAATACCTGCAACCCTATCAATGAATGTAGTGACACTCAGAATAATGAATTCATGGCTAAACTAGACATTCTTCAGTACCCAAATCCACGATTGCGCATCAAGGCCTCGCCGGTAAAAGAGGTAGATGCCTCGATCCGATGTCTAGTGGACGATATGCTGGAAACGATGATCGCTTCTGATGGTATTGGCTTAGCAGCCTCTCAGGTAGACGTGCATCAACGTGTTATCGTAATGGACTTGACTGAAGACCGCTCTCAACCCAAAGTCTTCATTAATCCTGAAATAAAGGTCCTAGATGAAAGTACAGAGCCATATGATGAAGGCTGCCTCTCTGTTCCAGGATTTTATGAAACTGTAGACCGCCCAATTCATGTCATGATTTCTGCTTTGGATCGTGATGGGAATGCCTTTAAAGAGGAGGCGTTCGGCCTTTTAGCCGTTTGCATACAGCACGAAATTGATCATCTAGAGGGGAAATTGTTCGTCGACTATCTTTCCTCTTTGAAGCGCCAAATGATCCGTAAAAAGATGAAAAAACAGCTGGCATAGGATGTATGTAAAGTGAGAATTATTTTCGCTGGAACACCAGATTTTGCTGCATCTCATCTCCAGGCTATTATCAGTGATAACAGCCATCAGATCTTAGCGGCCTATACCCAACCAGATCGTCCTGCGGGGCGAGGGAAAAAGCTTTCAGCAAGTCCAGTAAAAAAACTAGCTGAGGCAAACGGTATTGAGGTGCTGCAACCCGCCTCCCTCCGAGAACATGGACAACAAGAATTGGTGGCCAATCTGCAGGCAGATCTAATGGTTGTTGTGGCCTATGGCCTAATTCTTCCACAGTCTATCTTAGATACGCCGCGGCTCGGCTGCATTAATGTCCATGGGTCCATACTTCCACGATGGCGCGGGGCCGCTCCCATCCAAAGAGCCATTGAAGCAGGCGACACTGAAAGTGGTGTCACCATCATGCAAATGGATTCAGGCCTAGACACCGGTGCGATTCTCTCAATCTCAAGGTGCTCGCTCGCTAACGGAGAAACCAGCAAAACCTTACATCAGAGACTCGCAGTCTTAGGCTCTTCGTCACTAACCGCCATGCTTTTCAAACTTGAAGCAGGCAATGCGGTTAGTATCGAACAGGATAATAATCAGAGTACCTACGCTGCCAAGATTGATAAAGCTGAAGCGCTTATTAATTGGAGTCTGCCAGCGACGACTATAGATCGTTGCGTGCGAGCTTTTAATCCTTCACCAACCGCTTTTTCATTAATTGATGGGCAACGATTCAAAGTCTGGGATGCGGCTGTTATAGCTGGGCTTAATAGCTCGGCGGCGGGACATATAAATTCCTTTGATGCTAATGGCCTATTAGTTGGCTGTGGCCAAGATGCATTGTTGCTGAAGGAAATACAGTTGGCCGGGAAACCACGAATGCCTATTGAAGAGCTATTGAAGTCACGTTCAGAGTTATTTGCTAGTGGGAAATTACTTGGCCAATAAACCAAAAAACTCGAGGCAACTGCCTATTCGCGTCGCGGCCGCAGAAGTCGTCGCTAAGGTCCTTCGTGGCCAGTCGCTATCAATGCTACTTCCCGAATACGCCACCCGCGTTGATGAAAAGGAACGCGCATTATTTAAAGAAATCTGCTTTGGCTCTCTGCGCTGGTACCCTCAAATTTCAATATTACTTAAACAGCTGATCCAAAAGCCTCTGCGTGAAAAAGATTTAGAAGTTCAAGGTCTGATCGCCTGTGGCATTTACCAGCTGATGTACATGCGAATATCCGAGCATGCTGTGGTCAATGAAACCGTGTCCGCCGTCAATGGCCTTAACCGCAAATGGGCAAAAGGGTTAGTTAATGCCGTATTAAGAAGCTTTCAGCGGCAAAAAGTGAAGCTGCTAGCAGAGCAAGCTAACAATACAACATTTCAATCTGCTCATCCAAAATGGCTAATGAACAGGCTCGTTCAAGCTTGGACTCAAACCACAGCTGACGATATTATCGCAGCCAATAACGATCGTGGCCCAATGACTTTGCGGGTTAATCGGCGGCATGGTCTCCGTAGTGACTACATACAGCGCCTAGAAGACGCGGGCATTAGTGCAGTCAAAACAATGCACAGCGAAGACGGCGTCGTTCTAGATTCACCCGTCGATGTTACCGCTCTGCCTGGGTTTGCTGAAGGCGATTTAAGCGTGCAAGATGAGGCGGCACAGCTTGCTGCCGGGTTGCTGTGTTTAAAACCAGGCCTGTCTATATTAGATGCCTGCTCAGCACCAGGAGGCAAAACTTGTCATATTCTTGAAACTGAGCCCAAGCTTAGCTCTGTTTTAGCTCTCGATTCTGAGTCTCGACGTATGCCCAGAGTAGAAGAAAATCTATCAAGACTAAAGCTCCGTGCGAAGTTAAAAGTTGCTGATGCTGGAGATCTCGATAGCTGGTGGGATAATCAGTCTTTTGATCGCATTTTATTGGATGCCCCCTGTTCCGCAACTGGCGTTATCCGACGCCACCCAGACATCAAAATACTGCGCAAACCCGCAGATATTGATAAGCTAGCTAATATTCAAGCAAGGCTGCTAGAAATACTCTGGCAAACTCTGAGCAATGAGGGTATTTTAGTCTATGCAACTTGCTCAATCTTGCCGGAGGAGAACGATCAGGTAGTAAAGGCTTTTGTGGCTAACCACAAAGAAGCAGAAATAATGACCATTGAGGCTAGTTGGGGGGCGGCTACAGATTGTGGTCGGCAATTATTCCCAACCATAAATGGCTCTGATGGGTTTTACTATGCAAGACTTCGTAAAAAACCATCTGTCGGCAAAGACGCCGATAAAGGCCCGGAATAACGATGAAAATAATTATAGTGGGTGCTGGTCAAGTTGGCGGTACGCTCGCCGAAACGCTAGCTCGTGAATACAATGATGTAACCTTGATCGATATTGATGAAGGTGTGTTGCGTGGACTGCAAGATCGCCTCGACGTTCGAACGGTAGTTGGCACGGGCAGCTATCCAGATGTTTTGGTCCAAGCCGGAATTGAAGATGCCGACATGCTGGTCGCAGTCACGAGCAGCGATGAAATTAACATTACCGCCTGCCAAGTGGCCTATTCCCTGTTCCAAACGCCGACTAAAATAGCTCGTGTTCGAGCCCACAATTACACTAATCCAAAATATAAAAGCATTCTTTTTAATGACAAGAATATGCCGGTAGATGTAATGATCGCTCCAGAGCAGGCAGTCACTCATTACATTCGTAGACTAATTGAACAACCTGGCGCTCTTCAGGTCCTGGATTTTGCGGACGGCGTTCTTCAGCTAGTAGGCTTGCGCGCGGTCAAAGACAGCCCGCTGGTCGGACAAGAGTTGCGCACTCTAAAAGAGCATATACCTAAAGCCGATGCGCGCGTTGCCGCACTCTACCGAAAGGATCGGGCTATTTCCCCGGTCGGTGATACCGTCATCGAGGATGGTGACGAAGTGTTTTTTATAGCCGCAAAGAAAAATATTCGTAAGGTCATGAGCGAGCTTCGCCGTCTTGAAAAGCCTTATCACAGACTGGTGATTGCTGGTGGTGGTAATATCGGCTTTAGACTAAGCAAAGCCCTTGAAGAAGATTACAGCATTAAAATCATCGAGTTTTCTCCCAAACGAGCAGACTACCTATCTGAAAAGCTAAATCGCGCCGTGGTTTTAAATGGCTCAGCAACAGACCAAGAACTGCTGTTAGATGAGAATATTGATAAAACTGACGTGTTCTTAGCCTTAACCAATGATGATGAGGTTAATATCATGGCTTCTCTTCTCGCCAAGCGCCTTGGTGCCAAGAAAGTCATGACACTTATTAGCAACCCAGTTTATGCCGACCTAATGCAGGGCGGGGAAATTGATATCGCCATCTCTCCACAGCAGGCGACAATAAGTTCGTTACTGGCCCATGTTCGTCAAGGCGACACGGTTAGTGTGCACTCGCTGCGCCGCGGGGCTGCTGAAGCCTTGGAATTCATCGTTCATGGTGACGCAAAATCTTCAAAAGTGGTGGGTCGCGCCATTGGCGATATTAAGTCGCCCCCTGGATCTACACTAGCGGCCTTAGTCCGCAACGGAAAGGTGATCATTGCCCATCATGATACCGTCATAGAGACCGACGATCACGTAATAGTGTTCGTCGTCGACAAAGAAAACACGAAGGCCGTTGAAAAACTCTTTTCGGTCGGATTCACTTTCTTCTAGGACACGGGCTTTTATGCATATTGCTGTTATATCGCGAGTTTTAGGTATGTTGCTGATGATCTTCAGCCTGACCATGCTCTCGCCAATACTTGTCGCATCCATCTACGAAGAAAATACGACTCCGATGTTCCTTCTGGCTTTTGTCATCACACAGTTCGTTGGCCTAGCATTTTGGCTCCCCTCTAGAGGTCGCATGGGAGAGCTAAGGACTCGCGATGGCTTTTTCGTAACTGTCTTTTTCTGGCTGGTTCTTAGCTCTTTTGGAACCTTGCCACTCATTTTTTCCGAAGCCACTAACCTATCATTTGTTGATGCTTTGTTTGAGTCTGTCTCAGGGTTAACCACCACCGGTGCAACTGTGTTATCGGGTCTCGATGAATTGCCCAAGTCAATCCTCTATTATCGACAGCAACTACAATGGCTCGGTGGTATTGGTATTGTGGTTATTGCCGTCGCGATTTTGCCCATGTTAGGTATCGGTGGCATGCAAATATATCGTGCGGAAACACCTGGGCCGATGAAAGATGCCAAGCTAACCCCACGTATTGCTGAAACTGCTAATGTGTTATTTAAAATTTATCTCACCCTTACCATAGTCTGTGCTCTAGCGTATTGGTGGGCGGGAATGAGTGGCTTTGATGCTATCGGCCATAGTTTTTCTACCGTTGCGATTGGCGGCTTTTCTACGCATGACGCCAGTATTGGCTTCTTCGATAGCGATTTGATTATGGCTATCTGTACATTTTTTATGGTCATCTCGGGTCTAAATTTTGCTCTGCATTACCACGTATGGCATAACCGTCGTCTTAATTTCTATTGGGCAGATCCCGAAGCTAGGATGTACATATATCTTTTATTATTCGGAATGTTTATCACCTGTTCTTACCTCTACTTCAGTGGCACTTATGGTTGGAAAGACAGCTTTAGTTTAGGCGTGTTTCAACTAGTTTCAATGCTGACAACCACAGGATTTACCACCACTGAATTTAATAGCTGGCCAACCTTTTTGCCGTTCTTCTTAATCTTTTTGAGCTTTTTCGGTGCTTGCGTTGGGTCTACCGGTGGCGGCATCAAGATTGGTCGAATGTTGATTATGGCTCAGCAAGGTATTCGCGAGCTTTATCGGCTAGTGCACCCTAATGCGTTGCTACCCATTAAAATCCGCAATCAGCGCGTTCCCGAGCGAGTAGTCGATGCTATCTGGGCGTTCTTTGGCGTTTATCTAGCCATTTTTTATCTAATGGTACTGCTACTGTTAGCTTCAGGCCTAGACTATGTAACCGCCTGGTCCGCCACGGCCGCTGCACTAAACAACCTTGGACCAGGTTTGGGAGGCGTCGCCACTAACTACGCAGACATTAGTAGTTTTGCCAAGATAGTGCTGAGCTGGGGAATGCTCTTAGGGCGACTGGAGATATTTTCGCTACTAGTATTATTCACCCCCACTTTTTGGAGGAATTAATTAGCTACTCTTTGCGAGCCTGGTAATAAGCCTCTTCAGAAATAGTGTGATAAGCCGTTGCCTGCCGCTGAAAAGCTTTAACGGAGGTGGCAATACGTCGAGAAATATCTGAATCATCCGCCAGCTCTTCAAGCATCTCTGCAGAGATATTGCGTAGCTCCGTAATTACTTCATCGGGAAGCTTTCTCAACTGCACGCCATGGGTTTCAACTAAGCTAATTAATGCCTCGTTGTTTCGCGCCGTATACTCATCGAGCATGTCTTGATTAACGGCCCTAGCGGCTGTCTCAACAATTGCCTGCAAATCATTCGGCAAGCTCGCTAAAGCGTCTTTGTTAACAATTAACTCCAAGGTCGGGCCTGGTTCATGCCAGCCGGGGTAATAGTAATATTTGGCCACCTGATGAAAACCAAGTGCAATATCGTTGTAAGGACTCACCCATTCAAGGGCATCAATGACCCCCGTCTGCATGGCGGTATAAAGCTCACCACCGGCGATGGTCACCGAGACCCCGCCAGCGCGAGTTATAACATCTCCCCCCATTCCCGGGATCCGCATTTTTAATCCCTTAATATCATCCATAGAGTTTATTTCTCGATTGAACCACCCAGCCATTTGCACGCCTGTATTACCCGCAGCAAAGGGAACTAAGTTAAATTCACTGTAGAGCTCTCTCCACAACTCTAAACCCCCGCCATAATGCAGCCATCCATTCATCTCTTGAGCGTTAAGCCCAAAAGGCACCGAAGTAAAAAATGCAGCGGCCTTCGACTTTCCGGTCCAGTAATAGGAAGCGCCATGTCCCATCTCAGCAGTGCCTTGAGACACCGCATCGAACACTTCAAATGCTGGGACCAATTGACCCGCACCAAACACCTTAATTTGCAGTCTTCCGTCGCTCATTGCATGGACTTTTTTAGCAAAATTTTCGGGCGCCGTGCCTAGTCCAGGATAATTTTTAGGCCACGTGGTGACTAGCTTCCATTTGAAGTGTTGCTGTTTCTCCGCTATACCAGAGGCGGCCGTCTTGTCGTCGCCCCCGCCGCAGCCAACCAAAAACAAAGCTAACAGTACCGTTACTATAATGCGCATTTTTTACCCTCTTTTGTGGTGCTTCCTGTTCTTTTTATATAGCGGCCAAATTGGCAGACGCCAAGATTAAAATTTTAGTCCCGACCCCCTCGAAGCTTACATGGACTCTTGCTCTTGGGCCATTGCCTTCGAAATTCAAGATCACACCTTCGCCATAAACATTATGATTAACCGTCTGTCCCAACTGAAACCCCGTTTCTTCACCCTGATCACTGCGCATAGCCCCCGCAGCATAGCTTGTCGGCCGCGCTATGGTGTTTTGCAGCCGAACTTCTTCTATTACCTCTTTTGGAATATCCCGGACAAACCTAGAAATTGAATTAAATGATTCGCTTCCATAAATAGATCGACTCTCTGCAAACGTTATATAGAGTTTTTGCTTCGCTCTAGTTATGCCCACATAAGCCAGCCGCCGCTCTTCCTCTAACCGTCCAGGTTCATCCAGCGACATCTTATGAGGAAATAAATTCTCTTCCATTCCTGCAATAAACACCAATGGAAATTCCAGCCCCTTGGCGCTGTGCAAGGTCATCAACTGCACCGCGTCTTGGTCTTCATCCGCTTGGCGATCGCCAGAATCTAAGGCAACCTGATCTAGAAATTGTGGCAGTACCGGTAAGTCTCTGTCTTCAGCCTCAAAGTTTCGGCAGGCACCAACGAGTTCCTCGAGGTTCTCAACACGAGCTTGGCCTCGTTCGCCTTTTTCCCTCCGATGCATTTCTATCAGCCCGCTGTGTTGCATCGCGTTTTCTGCCTGCTCAGCTAATGGTTGTTCGTCGAACTGTCCACTCATTTCATTGACTAGCTCAATAAAAGCAGTAATAGCATTTGTTGCTCTTGCCGCCATGCGCTTCTCACTGACCACCGCAACAGAGGCTGACCACAGCGACGTGTTATTGTCTCGAGCTAATTCTCGCACTATCTCTAAGGTACGATCGCCAATGCCTCGCGGCGGTACATTGACCACTCGTTCAAAGGCTACATCGTCATGGCAGTTCAACATGAGGCGCAGATATGAAAGGGCATTTTTAATTTCCATTCGCTCATAGAAACGCTGCCCACCATAGATACGATAGGGGATTTCGGCCTGCAACAACGCAGCCTCTAGGACCCTTGATTGCGCGTTAGAACGATAAAGAATTGCCGCGTCTTCACGCCGATTCCCATCAGTACTCCAACTGTGTAATCGGTCTGCAATATAGCGGGCTTCATCGTGTTCATTAAAAGCTGAATACAGCGCTATGGCTTCACCTTCTCCTGCATCGGTCCATAGGTTTTTCCCAAGGCGGCCTGAATTCTTGGCGATCACCGCATTAGCAGCCAGCAGGATGTTTGATGTCGAGCGATAGTTTTGCTCTAGCTTTACGATTTCAGTGGCAGGAAAATCACGCTCATAACTAAGAATATTTTCTACCTTAGCACCACGCCAACCATAAATTGATTGGTCGTCATCGCCTACCGCAGTTACGGCACTCACTTTCCTAGCAAGCAATCTTAACCAGGCATATTGAACGGCGTTAGTATCTTGAAACTCATCCACTAAAATATGCTTAAAGCGCTGCTGGTAGTGCTCTAGTACCGCCGGATTATGCTTCCACAGTTCTAACGCCCGAAGGAGTAGTTCCGCGAAATCAATCACACCTAAGCGTTCGCAGGTTTCTTCATAGCCCCTATAGATCCGTAACATGGTGGCCAAATAGGGATCTCCACCCTCTTGAATGTGGGCAGACCGCAAGCCCTCATCTTTTTGGCCATTTATCCACCATTGAGCCTGCTTTGGCGGCCATCTTTGCTCATCCAAATCCATGCTACGCATAACGCGCTTAACTAAGCGTAGCTGATCGTCAGAATCTAGAATTTGAAAATTTTCTGGCAACTTGGCATCGCGCCAGTGCGCTTTTAATAGCCGATGCGCCAAGCCATGAAACGTTCCTACCCACATGCCTCTCAATGACATGCCCAGTAACTCATCAATTCTCTCTCTCATTTCGCGTGCCGCCTTATTAGTAAAGGTGACCGCAAGGATGCCGTAAGGAGACGCGTTATCTACCTGAATCTTCCAGGCGATACGATGCACCAGAACTCGCGTTTTCCCGCTGCCAGCACCGGCTAACACTAAAAGGTGCTGTTTGTCGCTGGTAACTGCCTGTTCTTGGGGGGCGTTGAGATTATGTAGTATTGAGGTAACGTCCATAGGTGTGCAGTCTAACAATTTAATAGACAAAAATCGGGGTCAACTGAATTTCTTTTTCGTTTTAACCGAGATCCAAGACCCTAACGATCAATCACTGGCCAAAATAGTCAAAATAACCCTCAAATGACTCTTTTTTTACTACAAAACTGGCAATATAGGCCGTTTTCTTGTAAATTTTTTACATAGCTTACTTTGGATGGCCCATGAAACCCGCTCAATTGACCCAAACCATCAGTGACACGCTGCCCGCGCTTCGAAAATCAGAGCGCAAAGTAGCCGATTTTGTTCTCAAATCACCGCTGAATGTAATCAGGATGCGTATAGTAGATTTAGCCCAAAAGGCTGGAGTGAGTGAACCCACCGTTGTCCGGTTTTGTCGCGCTGTGGGTTGTCACGGCTTTCAAGACTTTAAGCTGGCGCTTGCTCAACAGCTTGCATCCAGTCCAAGCTATGGCCAGATTGCGGTTACTGATACGGACTCCACCCGAGAATATACTCATAAGGTTTTCGACTCTACCGTTGATGCCTTGTTGAAGGTTCGTGACAGCCTGATCTTGGAAAATCTTGAAGCGGCTGTGGCGGCTATTTGCGCTGCCGGTCGCGTTGAGTTCTATGGCTTTGGCGCATCTGCCGCAGTGGCCTTTGATGCACAACACAAGTTTTTTAGGCTTCAAATAACCTCTGCAGCCTACTCTGACCCGCATCTGCAAAATATGTCCGCAGCCTCTCTAAATGCTGGCGATGTGGTTGTCGCTATCTCTCAATCGGGACGATCCCAAGCATTGCTAGATTCTATGGAGTTGGTTAAAAGTGCTGGAGGTATCGTAATTGGCTTAGCCCCCAGCGCATCACCCGTTGCAAAAAGCGCGACAATCGCTATTGAGGTCGACGCGAAAGAGGATATTCAGATCTACACACCATTATCTTCTCGCATTGCCCATTTAGCCGTGATTGATGTTTTAGCGATCGGTGTTGCACAAAAGAAAGGTCCGAAGTTACAAGAGCATCTTCAACAACTTCAAGCTGGCCTTTCATCGTTAAGAAGCCAATAGGGGAGAGGGCTATCTTGGTTCTGTCACCAATCCGCCACTCTAATTGTCTGCAAACACCCTCACTAGTTTCCCGTCCTTTCCGTCAGTGGCAATAATCAGGCTACCATCTGGGGCAATAATGATATTTCGAATTCTACCCAGTTCAGGAAATAATATTTCTTCGTCAGCGACTTTTTCACCATTAAGCTCTAGCCGCCTTAAATCACCTGGCACCATCGCTGAGATAAATAGATCACCATTCCAGCTAGGAAACATATCGCCTTGATAGAGCGCCATGCTTGAAGGGGCTATTGATGGCACCCAGTATTTTACCGGTTGTTCCATGCCTACTTTCTCGGTGAACGGTGAAATAGTCGCGCCACTATAATCAATCCCATAGGTGATGGCCGGCCAGCCATAGTTGTTGCCCGGCACTATGATGTTAAGTTCATCACCACCCTTCGGGCCATGCTCATGTTCAAAAACAGTCCCGTCGTCTTGAATAACCAATCCCTGTAAATTGCGATGCCCATAGGACCAAATCTCAGGCAGCGCACCCGGGGTGTTAGCAAAGGGATTATCTACTGGGATGCTACCGTCATCGTTAACACGCAGAATTTTGCCAAAGTGGTTATCTAGGGACTGGGCTTTTTCTCGATAGTTGAAGCCATCGCCAGATGTGATCAATAAACTCCCGTCAGCCATAAAGGCTAGCCGTGCTCCGTAGTGGGCCGCGGTCTTACGTGGCGGATCCGACTTGAAAATAGTTTTATGCTCAACAAGCGTGTCCCCTTTTAATCGCGCTCGAACGACATTGAGGCTGTTTAGCGCTGGCTCCTGCGTGTCGGGAGCAGAAAAGGACAGATACACAAATCCATTCTCTTCAAATTCTGGGTGCAAAAGAACCTCTGACAGCCCTCCTTGACCGGCAAACAAAACCTCGGGCACGCCCTCGATCGGCGTTGGTCGTAGTTGACCATCAGTAATCAGTTTTAATTCACCAGAAAGCTCGGTCACTAACATTTGCGTGTCAGAAATATAGGCCATACTCCACGGATGGTCTAATCCCTGGGCCAGAATTTCAGTTTCATACTGGTCGCCAGCGCCAGCGCTTGAACTTAGAACAAGCTGCCAACCCAATAGACTTAAAAACTTAACGATTTTCATCTGTACTGCCCTCCGTTTGACGAGCGCCAAAATAGTAGCCGGCAATCATGCCTGAGCAAATTAAATACACCTTGCCGAGAAGGCTTCTTGCGCCGGCAATAAGATCAAGGTTGTAAAAGGCCAAAGGCATCAAGCCAACAATGGCAAAAAGAGCCGCGCCGCCAGCCAAGGCATAAAGGTACCTTTTATCTATATCAACCCAAACAAGAACAATCCGCGCGACAACAAAGGCGATGAGCATTCCGACAAAAATCAGAGCGGCCACGGGAAACTCCCCTTTAAAGTTCATGCCAATCAGATCGCCAATCAACATTGAAGCCACCATTGGGGTGTCGATCGGCATATCCATGCTGGATAGCCAGGCTATGTTACTCGCGGTTGTTTGTGTAACCAATAAAACTGTGGCGATGGCCACCGCAACTAAAAACGAGACGCTGCCCTTAATCATGTTTCTCCTCTATCCATATTTTGTGTCTTAATGTTTTTCATAGGCTCTTCCACTCTGCTTTTAACCTGTTTTCCTTAGGATCCATAACCCCAAAAAGGTACTGGCAAGAGCCTTAAACGCTTGAGCAAAAATCAGTGGTAATCCGAAAATAAAATCAAGGTATGGCCCCCACATCCAACCATATAGCCAATCAACAACCACCATAAAAACAGGCACATAGTCGACGAAAAATGCCTTGTGGGTGAGCGATAAAACACCATAGTCAGTGGTCAGAACAATAAAGCCTCCCCAGATCACCAACAATAATTGCAGTGGCGTTGTCCAAATCAATACATACGCAAAAACACGCAGCCCGGTTTTCATGATTCACTCCCTGACAGAACAGCACTAGCTTAGCCCTTAATTAAAGACGAATGTGAATAAAATCAGACAGCACCTGCGAAAGCTTCTCGGCTTTGGTCCATTGAAAGAAATGTCCGCCACCTATCATCTGGTGGGGCTGATCTTCTGTCCCTGGCACTTTGGCTAAAAACAGTTTTTCAAAACCATTAGTTACCGGATCATCCCCAGCACCGACACACAAAAATGGTTTTTCAAATGCAGAGAAGAATTCCCATGCTTTCTTCTGTGCATCCAGCGACTGATCGGGAATGCTAGGCACCTGACTGGGCATGGCGCGCACCGCCATCTTAAACGCTGCACTAGGGAAGGGAGCTTCAAAGGCTCTAGATATATCCGTTCTAAAGGGTGACACTTTTTGCAAGCCAAGGTTACCCATTAGTAACTCTGCAGCTATCGCTAACTTTTGTCGTGATTCCATCATTGAGGAGGCAATAATGCCAGCTGGAACATTAACCGTATCCCAAGTATATTTTTGCCAATAGGCAAATTTACGGACCCCCCCATAAGGATCTTCAGCGCCTCCAAAGCCATCCATTTTGCGGACCTGTTGCATCATCGATGCCATGCTGAGCCTCTGAGAACTGGCTCTAAACGCTAAAATTTCTTCGGCAACGCTGTCTGGAACATCGGGACTATAGGGCAGCCCTGTATTGCCCATAGCCACGCGATCAAATCGATCACCATTATCTGCCACCATACGTAGGCCAATTAAACCGCCCCAATCTTGGCCAAAAAAAGTAAGATTTGAAAAATCATTCTGCACTAGCCATTGATTCATCCAGTCGACCTGACTCTGGTAACTATAATCTTCTCTGGCAGCAGGTTTATCAGATTTACCATACCCTGGCAGATCTGGCGCTATCACCCTGATGCCGGCCTTTACTAAATGAGGAATCATTCTGGCGTACAAATAACTCCACACTGGCTGGCCATGCATGGCTAATAAAATTGGACCATCTGCTGGGCCCTCATCGAGGTGATGAATACGTAAATCAGAACCATCGTGAGTTTTGATCACGGTATAATGCGGCTCAAAAGGGTAGTCTTGGATACCCTCAAAACAGTGATCTGGTGTTCGTAAGATTTTCATGCTGGTCTTATCCTCATCATTAGGCGTCGTGTCTATTGGCATTGTAGCTGTCAATACTTGCTCGATGCAATAGCGGTGGCGTGCTACTCCTTAAAGGGATGGGCCTGCAAGTTTTTGCGCTTCTATTTCATTTAGTGGTATTTCGAACTCTTTGCTTGAAACAAAACAAATGGAACGACTTGAGCTAAAGACCAAATCACAATTAAAGAATCACCTTCGCGAAAAATTGAAAATAAAACAAAAGAAAGCGGAGGAAATAGAAAGAGTTTCTTAAAAAAAGATTTGAAGAATTTTAAATAGTTGTCTATATCAAAATGTTCTTTTTTTTCTGCCGACATTGTATTGTAACCAGCAAGGAAATATTTGGCGTTTTTTTGATTTATCCCAAATCCAATTAACAGATAAGTAAATGACATAAACAAAATTGTAGCAAAAATTATCAGATCTTCCATTTAACTGTTACAACCATTTCTACTCCACAATAATCGAGCAAGGTTACCGCTAAATTTTGTGACATACTCCAAGACACTAATCACTTTGAGAAGAATTTTTAAGAACCGCCTCCTTGGTCCCATCCTCATTAATTGTTACTTCAAGAGGCCTCCAATCCTCTCCATCACATATAAATGCAACACACCCTTCAACTCTTAAAATTCCATTATCGTTAAGATAAAGATTAGATTTATAGGTTTTCCCGCGTCTCGGATCATAGATTTTCCCGCCTTTAAATGTTTTCTGATTTATATCCTTAATCAAAAAATTATCTAAAATGTTTATTCCAACAAGAGGCCTTGATCTAAGAGATTTATCTTTATTTTGATCATCAAGTATTTGTTTTGGATCAACACCGTCTTCTACAAAAAGTGTTTCAATTTTTGCACAAATATAATCATCACAATTCTCAATCTTTACAATTGAGCCTGACGTCAACCAATGACCAAATATGTTAGTTTCACCAAAAATATTTGTGCTTATCAACAAGAAAGATAATATAAACGTATATTTTTTCATTTAAATCCCTGTTTCAACTGACTCCACAGTTCTCGGGTGTTTTGGTGTAGCGCTTTACTCTTCCTTGTCACCCTGTCCTAGAATTCCCTTTTCTTTCATCTGTTTTTCAAGCAGCAGAACTTTCCCAAGTGCTGCCAAACCAAAAATAAATCCCATTATTGCTAATCCTTCCATAATTTCCTCTCTTTAATTCACTGTTCTGTTCTACTCGACGGTGACGAGTTCAGTTTGAGTGCAGAATTGAGATCATGATTTTTTCTGAACTCTCTATGGAACTTCAAATAAACCTCGATTTCTTTTTTATTCATTTCCCTTCCTAAGGGTAATCAAAGAAGTTGTTGCCAATATTACAAGCATCAATACAGCAAACTCTTTTTCTTCAACAATTGAAACAACAAGAATTGCTGCTGCCCACATAATTGATTGTGAAATTATTATT
>Ga0233427_10000290_pt1 | contig 65829 bp, 61 predicted proteins | sample SI_118_April2016_5_FD_179885 | JGI IMG/M metagenome (GOLD analysis project Ga0233427, IMG submission 179885) | Seawater microbial communities from Saanich Inlet, British Columbia, Canada - SI_118_April2016_100_MG | ecosystem: Environmental > Aquatic > Marine > Inlet | place: Canada: British...
CATGTTGGTATTGTTTCTTTTATGTAAAGAAAGGTCTTGAAGGTGCTTACATGTATGAACCAGATCATACTCAAGTTAGAGGTATGATGAAGACTCTAAGAGCAGAAAGACCAATTCCAGGAAATTCTATGCAAATTACTGGTGGTGAACCAATGCTTAGAGATGATATTGCTGATGTTATTAAAATAATGAAAGAAGAAGGTGTTGACCATATTCAAATGAATACAAATGGTATTAGACACGCAATGGATCCAGAAGCAGCAAGAGAAGTAAGACTTGCTGGATGTAACAACTTGTATCTTTCCTTTGATGGTGTAACTGCAAGAACAAATCCTAAAAATCACTGGGAAATTCCATATGCTCTTGACAGTTGTAGAAAGACAGGTACTACAGTTGTCTTTGTTCCAACAGTAATAAAATCAATTAATGATCATGAATTAGGTGGAATTATTAGATATGCACAAAAGAATATGGATGTAGTTCATGCTGTTAATTTCCAACCAGTATCATTAACTGGTAGAATGGGTAAATCTGAACGTGAAAAATATAGAATTACAGTTCCTGATTGTGTTCAAAGAATTGAAGAACAAACTGATGGTCAAGTAACTGTTGATGATTGGTTCCCAGTTCCAAGTTGTATGCCACTAACTAATGTAATTGAGGCATTTTCAAGTAAACCAAAATACGAACTATCTATTCACTTTGCTTGTGGTGCAGGAACATACATCTTTGAAGATGCTGATACAAAGAAATTTGTCCCATTAACTAAATTCTGTGATATTCAAGGAATGTTAGAACTCTTTGAAGATAAATCAGAAGAAATTCGTTCTGGTAAAAATAAGTACTTTACAATGCTTGAAGTTGTAAGAAAACTAAAAGGCTTTGTTGATACCAAAAAACAACCAGCAGGATTAGATTTGGCAAAAATGTTTGGTAATATTCTCATGAAAAGATCATTTGATTCAGTTGGTTCATGGCATGTAAAAGGATTATTCCTTGGTATGATGCACTTCCAAGACAAATACAATGAAGATTTAGAGAGATTACAAAGATGTGATATTCATTATGTTACTCCAGACCTTAGAATAGTTCCATTTTGTGCATTTAATGTAATTCCAGAATGGTATAGGGATAGAATTCAAAAGAAATATTCTATTACTGTAGAGGAATGGGAAGAACGTGAAGGTGTAAAACTTGAAGATGGTCTATATCGTGGACTTATGAGGCGTGGAGCAGGTGATGAACTTGCTGCTGGTTGTGCAAAGAGTCAGATGTTCCATGATGCATCTCAAGCAACAATGTAGAAGAATTTCTTATTCAAAAGAGTAATAACAGTTCAGTTAAGTTTCTAGTTATTGAATAATCAAACTAGTTTATTTAAAATTAATAGTTTTAATTTCAAAATAATCCATCTTTTTGTAATTGGAATACTGGTTTTAGCATTTTCATTATCTTTTTTAATTAGATCTCAGCCTGCTGAATATGGATTTGAATTAAATGAATTTGATCCATTTTTCAATTTTCGAGCTACTGAATATATTGTAGAAAATGGATTTGTTGAATATTTTGAATGGAATGATGATAAAAGTTGGTATCCGCATGGTAGAGACGTATCTGCAACTTCTCAAGTAATGTTGCATAGTACTGCAGCTATTACTTATCAAATATTTGGAACCAATTTATCAGTATATGATTTTACTATACTGTTTCCAACAATAATTGGTTCATTAACTGTAATTGTTATTTTTGCATTAGTAAGATTATTTGCAGGAACTACTGCTGGTTTATTTGCTTCTTTATTATTTGCAATATCTCTTCCAATTATAATACGAGGTAGTATTGGTTGGTTTAAATCTGAACCATTAGGAATTTTTTATGGTCTTTTAGGATTATACTTATTTTTAAGTGCAATAAATTCTAAAAATAATAAAATCATAATTTCAAAAATTATTTTTGGAGGAATTTTTTTAGGTTTTGGAATGTCATCATGGGGTGGAGATCAATTTTTTCTAATTCCATTAGGCTTATTCATTTTGGCATTACCTTTTGTTAGAAAAGATCATAAATTTTTACTTTATACTATTCCACTATTTGTAGCCACATTTCTCTTAACTGCTATATTGTTTGAACGACCAGGACCAAATTTTGTATTTGGTTTAGGAGGAATTTCGTTAATACTTCCTACTATATTTTTAGTAATTTGTATATTTATTCAGAAAATAAGTAAAGATGAAAATAAAATAAGAAATGGATTATTTTTATTACTTTCACTTGTAATCATTGTATCATTTTTAGTAATTACTAGTGATACAACAGAACATAGTTACTATGCAATTTCCCCAAATAATCCATTAGGTAATAATGGAGAAGCAGTTGGAATTGAATTAACTACAGGAGCAGTTTCTATTGGATCTAATGTTAAAGAAATCCAATGTTTTTGTATTAGTTTTGCTGATCCTGACATTAATGGAAATGTATATGCAAGAATATGGGATTCAAACATGAATGTGTTAGCAGAAGGTTCACTTCCTTATTCTGAATTTTCGACTTCTTGGCAAAAATATATTTTTACATTAAATAACTCTGTAGAACTAAAATCAGATTATATTATTGGTATTGATGTAAGTGAGTTAACTGGTTCCGCAACATGGGTACTTGGTGTAGGAAATACTGCTGGCAGTCATCCAATTGGAACTACTACAACATTTATCACAAATGATGAAAAAATTAGAAATCATCAAAATCAATTACAATTAATTTTTGATTCAAATTCATCTATTATAATTCCAGATTCATCAACTCTACCTTTGCCAAGTTATAGATATCTTAATGCGCTTAATCCCTTTTTATCATCTTCTAATCCTTTAGTTGATTCAGTTGCAGAACATGCTACTCCTACAATCGCTCAATCTTATCTTTTTCATTCTGTTTTATTGATTTTTGCTGGATTAGGTGCTTGGTTTATTTTATCTAAAAAATCATTTCAATCTAAAATTATTATAAAAAATGATTCGAAAATATTTATTCTAATATTGGGAATTACTGGTATCTATGTAAGTTCTTCATTTATTCGATTAGAAGTATTTGCGTCAATTTCTTTAATAGTTTTAGCTTCTATCGCATTATCAATTTTGACGAAAGAAATTTTTAAAATTTCTTTATCTAAGAAAAAATCATATTCCTTAAAAATTTCATATGTTTTGATAATTTTTATATTATTTACAATTCCATTATTTGTTCCTGCTAATAGTAATTGGGTTAACGTAGTTGATATTCCTCCAACAATACTTAATGGAGCAACTAATCATCCTGCTAGCAATGATTGGTTAGATGCTCTTGAATGGATAAAACTCAATACTCCTGAAAATGCTGTTGTTGCATCTTGGTGGGATTATGGATATTGGATTCAGAGTCTATCTGAAAGAGCAACTTTAGCTGATAATTCCACACTTCATAGTTATATCATTCAAAATATTGCTAGAATGCTCCTTAGTACTCCTGATGAAGGTTGGAATATGCTTCAAGATATGAATGCTGATTATGTTGTTGTGTTTGTTGCAGGTGATAGAATAGATGCAAAATATGATAATGAACAACTTTACTATTTAGCTCATGGTGGTGATGAATCTAAAACACCTTGGTTTGTCCGCATAGCTGAATTTCCTGAACCAAAATATTTTGAGAATAATACTTTACTTTTAAATAATTATTTTTGGAATGAAACATTATTAGGTAAAATGATTCCATATAGCACTGCAACATATTATTCTCCTGAAATTCAAAAAGATTCAACAACTTACCAACCAGGATTTATTCCTCTTAGTGTAAAAGAAATAAAATACGATAATTCTGAAACTGATCCTTTATGGTTAGTTTATGCATCTCCAAGTTTCTATGATCAAAATCCTGGACCTGTGAGTGGTGTATTTGTTTATGAAATTAATAAAAATTATGTTCCAATTGAGCCTCTTTCATAGAAATTTAAATTTAAGATCATTACATTATAATGATTTTTTAATCCAAGACCTTAAAAGGTATACAAAATATTTTTGAATTGTGAAAATTCTATTTATCTCACCAAGATATGATGGTGGGATTGGCGGTCATGCAAAACGAGTTGCAGAAAAATTGCAAGAAAATGGAATAGATGTTGAATTAATGAATGTATCACATATTCCAATCAAAAATTTAAAGAATTTATCATTTACAATTTTTGGAACATTCAAATCAATGTTAAATTCTAAAGAGTATGATATTGTACACGCATGGAATGTTCCTTCTGCATTTATTATGAAAAAAATCAAAGCTAAGAAAAAAGTATTATCTATTCATGGTATTTATGGTCAACAAGTGGAACAAATCCATTCTAAAAGTATCAGTAAAATTGGAAACAAGGCTGAAGCAAAAGCATTTCAAATTTCTGATATATTTACAACTGATTCAAAATATGTTGTAAATTATTATGAAAATAATTTAGGAATTGATTTTATACATTTACCTGCACCATTAGATATATCAAAATTTGAAAACATACCGAATGTTAAAAAGAAAAATAATCAAATTATTTACATTGGTCGAGATAGCTATGAAAAAGGTATTGATATTTTAAAAAACATTGAACAAAATATTGAAGGAAATGTAGTTTATTGTACTGATCTACCCTGGAATGAAACAATGAAAAAATTAAAACAATCAACAATCTTAGTTGTTCCTTCAAGAATGGAAAGTATTCCTCAAGTAATTAAAGAAGCATTTTATCTAAAAATTCCAGTAATTGCAACCAATGTTGGTGGAATTTCTGAATTAATAAAATCACAAGTAACAGGAATTTTGATTGAATCTGAAAATTCTCAACTTTTACTTGATGAAATTAATAAATTGTTAAGAAATCCAAATTTACAAGAACAATTATCAAAAAATAGTCATGAATTTATTCTTGAACATTATACCTGGAAAACCCTTTACCACAAATATGTTACTTTTTATGAAGAACTTTTAAAATAATTTTAAATTTTTTCAGAAATTAATTTTCTTAAACCTTCTTCTAGTTTGATTTCTGAATTCCAATTTAAATATTTTTGAGTATTGGACATATTGGCTAGACTTAATTTGACATCTCCTTTTCTAGAATCTTTAAAAATTGGTATTGTGTTATTATTTGAAATTTTTATCATTATTTCTGCTAATTCTAAAATTGTTGTTGGAATACCTGTTCCAATATTGAAATAACCATTTTTTATATCTGATAACATTGCTTGAAGATTTGCATTTGCTACATCTTCAACTGATACAAAATCTCTTATTTGTTTTCCATCTCCATAAATAGTTAAAGATGTTTTATTTTTTATACACTCTAAAAATTTTGTAATAACTCCAGCATATGTACCTGTTTGACCTTTACCAAATACATTGAAATATCTTAATCCTATAATTGAACATCCTTCTTTAGAATATTTTTCTGCAAGATTATCTTTTTCTACTTTAGTTTGTCCATAGGGATTTATAGGATTTTTGATTTCATTTTCTTTTATAGGAATTTTTTCAGTTTTACCATAAACACTTGAACTACTTGCATAAACAACTTTGATGTTATTTTTTTTAGCAATTTTAAATACATTTTCAGTACCATTTACATTAACATCGTGATATTCTTGAGGTTTTTCAAACGATTCTGGAACTAATGTCAATCCTGCTTCATGAAAAATTCCATCAATATTTTGTATATGATCCTCAAGTAACGAATAATCTCTGATATCTACTTGATAAAATTTTAATTTATCTGAATGATGTAAATTTTCTTTTTTTCCTGTATGCATGTTATCAAGTACTAAAATATCGTGATTTTTTTCTAAAAGTAATTTGGTAATATTACTGCCAATAAATCCCGCACCACCTGTAACTATAAATCTCACAAATAAATTTTTTTTACCATATGTTTAAACCTTAATTATGAATCATAACCGTAAATAACAAATAAACATTCATCAAAATATTGAATGTAAACAAAATGAATAAAAAAATAATTGAAATGTCTAAAGAGGAATTAAATGAGAATATTCAATCTGAAAATATACAAGTATGTGTTATAGGAATTGGTAGAATTGGTCTACCTACAGCACTATCATTTGCAAATTCAGGATTTAATACAATTGGAGTCGATATTAATGAAAATCTTGTTGAAAAAATTAACAAAGGAATTTTCCCTCTAAAGGATGAACCTGGATATGATGTAATGTTTGATAAGGTACGATCTGAAAATTTTTTTAAAGCAACTTCAAAAATTGAAAATATACTATCAAATTCAGATGTAATTTTGTTATCACTTCCCACTCCTATGAATTCATCTAATGTCCCAAATTATTCTGCTTTACAATCAGTTGGTCAACAATTACATGATTTTCTTTCAAATGGTTCATTAGTAATTGTAGAAAGTACAATTGAACCTGGTTTTGTTGAAAATATATTAATTCCAATTATTGAAGGTGATGATAAAAAATTAAAGGCTGGAAAAGATTTTGCAATAGGTGTTTGTCCAGAAACTGCAAATCCTGGACAAATTTTAAACGATTTTGAAAAACTTCCTAGATTGGTAGGAGCAATTGATGATGCAACTAAAGATATGATAACAAAAATTTATCGACATGTTTTTACAGTTGATTTGATTCCAATGCCAAATTGTAAAACTGCAAATGCTGTAAAACTTACAACAAATGTATTCCGAGATCTTAATATTGCATTTGTAAATGAATTAGCAATTCTTTTTGAAAAATTAGGAATTGATATTATGACTGTTTTGGAAGCTGCAAAAACAAAATATAATTTCCAGATTCATTATCCTGGACCTGGAGTTGGAGGTCCATGTTTACCTGTAAATTCATATCAATATTTGAATACTGCAAAAGAAATTGGTCTATCATTAAAATTAGTTGAAACAGCAAGAGAAGTGAATGAAAGTATGCCTCTACATGTAGTAAAATTGCTTTCTGATGCATTTAATGAACAAAGTAAATTACTTAAAGATTCTACTATTTTGTTACTGGGGGTTTCCTACAAGCCTGATGTAAAAGATATTCAAATTTCTCCTGCAGAAAAAATTATTGAAAAATTAAAAGAACTAAATGTTACTGTACGAATCTATGATCCTTATTTTGTATCTGAAAATATTTTTGGAATTAATACAGAATCAAATCTTCTTAACGCACTTTCAAATTCTGATGGAGTAATACTTGTTACTCCACACAAGGAATTTCATGATATTGAGCCTAAATTTTTAAAATCTAAATTACGTAATCCTATTTTTATTGATACCAGATGTGTTTTAGATCAATTTGAAGCAATCAATGCTGGATTAATTTATCGTGGACTTGGCAGAGGAAAATTATAATAATTCAAAGATTTCAGATATTGTTTCAAATATCTTAACTCTTCGTTACAATCCATTACAAAATTCATCACTACCTGAATTAAATTGGAAAGATTTTGTTTTAAATGATAATAAAATTTCTGAGCACATAATTGAAGAAAAAATTGAAAATTATCTTCAATTAAATCTAAATGATTCAATTCCTACTGTATCTATTTCACTAAGTGGTGGTATTGATTCATCTTTAGTTCTAGGGTATATTAGAAAATTATTTCCAAATATCACAATCAAAGCTGTATCAATAAAATTTTCTGAAAGTATTGATGAAACACAAAATGCTAAAAAAATTGCTGAACACTTTGGAGCAGAACATGATATAATTGAAGTAGATAATTATTTAGAAATTTTACCTTCAGCTATTGGAATTACTGAAATGCCTTTTTGGGATAATCATTGGTATTTTATTTCACAATTTGCAAGTAAAAAATCAAAATTTTTAGCTTCAGGTGATGGTGGTGATGAAATTTTTGGAGGATATGTATTTCGATACGAGAATTTTTTATCTCAAATAAACTCTAATTCTACACCCATTGAAAAAGTAAAGGCATATCTTAATTGTCATGAGCGTGATTGGGTAATAGATCAAAATCAAATTTTTGGAAATAAATCAAATTTTTCATGGGATTCAATTCATTCAATTTTATTACCTTTTTTTGATAACCCACTAAATCCTTTGGAACAAGTTTTTCTTGCTGATTATAATGGAAAATTACAATATAATTTTTCTCATGTTAATAATTCAATAAATCATCATTTTGGATTAAAATCTATTTCACCACTTTTATCAAATGATTTAATTTCACTTTTACCTCATTGTGATTATCAAAATAAATATGATAAATCTCAAAACATCGGAAAGATACTTTTAAGAAAATTATTGAATAATTTTGATATAAATCATTTAATTTCTAAAACAAAATTAGGTTTTTCTGTAAACACATTAAATTTATGGAAAAATCATGGCAAAAAAATTTTTGACTATTATTTAGAAAATGGTAATGTAATAAAAGATGGTTGGATCAATTCTGAATGGGTTTCTAAATATTATAACAAAACTGATTTAGATATACGTCATGTCAATAAATTATTAGGAATTTTATCTTTAGAAATTTGGTATAGGATATTTATTACAAAAGAAATGAAATCATCTACAAAATTATTAGATTAAATATTTTTTAGAATTATTAAAAATTCTTTTGCTATCTTACTCCAATTAAAATTCTCTTCTATGAATTCTCTTCCTGACTCTCCCATAATTGCTCTTCTTTTCTCATCATTTAATAATAATGATAATTTTTTGATATATTCTTCTGAATTTCCTTTTTCTATAAGATAACCTGTAATATTATTTTTCATTAGTTCTGGAATTCCTCCTACATTTGTTGCAACAACTGGTTTTTTCATTAATTGTGCTTCTTGTAATGTAAGTGGTGACATGTCTATTCCACTAACAAGAGCATAGACATCTATTTCTGATAAATATTCTCTAACTTTGCTGGGATATTCCAAAGAACCTAGCCATTCAAAATTTTGATATTTATTTAAAACAGAAAGAATTTTCTCTCTATATGGGCCGTCTCCAGCCCAATAAAATGTTACATCTGGCATTGATTTTAAAACATTTTCTAAAGATAACATCTCTTTAGTTTTCCCCCAAATCACAGCTCCTTGTAATAATCCAACACAAGGATGCTTTAATGACATTCCACTTTTTTGTTGCCATATTTTTGGAGAAATTCCTTGATACATCACACCTGTTTTTTTATTTGGATATTTTTCATTAACAATTTTTTCTAAATGTTTACAAATTGGAACAATTAATGATGATTTTTGAAATGTTTCTTTAGAAATAGAAATCCAAGTTTCTAATGCAATTCTTTTTAAAAATGGTTTATAGATTGTTTGCTTTGCCCACTCTAATTCATCCCAAATATTTCCTCTTAAATGAATAATTAAAGGAATTTTCTTTTTTGATGCTGCACGAGCAAAATGTCTTTGTCTATCAACAAAAATAAAATCTGGCTTAAATTCTGAAATTAATCGGTCAAATTTTTTTTCTGATTGAAACCAATTTGAAATTTTTTTACTAGGAAAACCATTGGAAATATCTGTATCAATTACTAATTTACAATTTACACCTAAATCTATCAATGCTTTTTGAAATTCTTTTAAATGAAAAATCTTAGATGGAGAACCTCCAATGAGTAATCTCATTATATATTACAAATTATAACATTATAAAAATTAGATTTTGATAATTTAAAAGGAAACTTTAACTCACAAATTAATGCTTTATTAATACTATATTTCAAATTCACTCATTGAAAATTTCTCTTCTAGAATTTTTAGTTTGCCCTGCCTGTAGAGGTGAAATTTCTATTAATATTAGGAAAAAAATCAAATCAGAAATTATTGAAGGTAGTCTTACCTGTAAAAAATGTAAAGAAGTATTTTCTATCACTAAAGGAATTCCTAGATTTGTAAAGGATCAAACAAAAAATTTTGTTAAAACAGAAGATGCTTTTTCTGCAAAATGGCGATTGCATCATAAAAATCATCAAGCTCAAGATTGGATAGATTTTCAACAAAAATGGTTTTTTGAAAGATATGAATGGAAATCCCAAAATCAATTTTTAAAATTTTTAGAAAATAAAAATACTATTCTTGATGCTGGAACTGGAGTTGGAAATTCTGCTAAAATGCTTTCATCTAATCCTAACTCTCAAGTTTTTGCATTAGATGCTAGTGAAAGTATTGATTTTGCTTATAAAAAATATGGAAAAACATCAAACATTCATTTTTTGCAAGCTGATCTTAGAGTATTACCATTTAATAAAAAATTTTTTGATTTTATTTACTCTGATCAAGTTTTACATCATACCAAAAATACAGGAACTTCATTCAAATATTTAACAAAATTTCTTAACGATAATGGTGTTATTTCAATTTATGTTTATAATAAAAAAGCACCTGTACGTGAATACGTTGATGATCATATTCGAAAAACAACTGTGAATATGACTGAAAAAGACTGTATATCTTTTTCAAAAGATATGGCAATTTTAGGAAAGAGTTTATCAAAATTAAATAAGAAAATAACTATACCTAATGATATTCCTATACTTGGAGTAAAAGCAGGAACATATGATGTTCAACGATTTATCTACTGGCATTTTTTAAAATGTTTTTGGGATCCATCTGATAATTTTGAGAGAAGTGTAGGAGTTAATTTTGATTGGTATTATCCAAAATATGCGTTTAGACATACGCCTAAAGAAGTAAAAAAATGGTATAAAGAATCCAAATTAAAAATTATTCATTTTAAGGAAATTGAAAGTGGAATAAGTGTAACTGGTAAAAAATAACTTTATGATAAATTAATTATAAACTTTTAATTGGGTTATTAATTATTTTTTTATTATGGATATTAAACAAATTTCTAAAACAATTCTCAGAAATATAAAAACTAGAGTTATTGGAAAATCTACTTATGGCCATCAAGATTGGGCAAATGCTGATCCTGATACATATGATATGTTCCATGATACTGTTGCTTCTCATGATGATTTTATGGAATATTTTAACAATAAACAAGATGTAAAATCAGTTTTAGAGGTTGGTTGTGGTGCTGGTGTATATCCTATTAGAATTGCAGAATTATTCAAAGACATAGATTACACTGGAAATGATTTTTCACAACAATGTATTGATCATTGCAAAAAAAATTCTAAGTTTAATTTTATTTGTGGGGATTTTATTAAAATGAATCCTGAGAAAAAATATGATATGGTTTTTTCACATTCAGTAGTTGATCATGTCTATGATCCTGTAACATTTATTACAAATATAGTCAAATCGACAAAAAAATATGCATACATTAGTAATTATTTAGGTTATTTCCCTGATTTAAAAAAACACAAAATGAATTGGAGAGATGATCAAGGTTGTTCATACAATAATTTGTCTCTTTCTCAATTAAAAGAAGATTTGTTGAAAATAGGATTAACTGATGACGAAATTATTATACGAAGTTTCAAGGGTGGTAATTGGGAACTTCATGATGGGATGATCACGATAATAGAAATAACAAAGAAAAACTCTTAAATTTTATTCTGATTTGATTAGAAGATAATTTAGATTTTGAGTGTAAAATTATAAACAATCATTAGAGAAATTGATATAATGGAATATTATTAATTCATTAATGCTCAAAAAATTACCTTTTCGTGCTTGGTTTTATTTTAGACAGGGATGGGGAACGTATTTTGCATTTGTTCTAGCTGCAGTCAATACTTTAACTGTTACATACTATCTTGCCATTGATAAAGCACCATTTCTTCAAGAACTTTTTCCAAGCTTTACAATTTATATTTTATTTACAGTATGTGTGGGAATCCCAATTTTAATTTTTATTGGATACATCCATTATAAGAAAAGTCCATCATTTAGTTCTGAATCTGATATTACTGTAGAGTCTTATCCGTATTATTATAAGCTGACTCCTGGTTTTGATAAAGAAGTTGTTTTTCCATTATATTTGATGATGACAAAAATGATGATGAAAATAACTAATGAAGAAAAATTCACTGATTCTGAATTAAAAGAAATTAATGAACTTGCAAAAAAAATTGATTTGTTAGTTAAAGGTGGAATGGTTGGGAATTATAGAAAACAAGATTCTGAAAAACACAATTAATTATACTAATTATTTATTACAGAAATAAAGTTTTTTACTACTATCTCCCAAGTAAAATTATTTTTTACATATTCATACTCATTATTACCAATTTCTTTTCTTTTCTTTTCATCATTGATTAAAATAGAAATTTTTTCAATATACTCATTATAATTTCCTTTTTTTACTATAAATCCCGTTTTTTCATTAATGATAATCTCTGAAACACCTCCTACATTTGTTGCAACAATTGGTTTTTTCATTAACCCTGCTTCTAATACTGAATGAGGTGATGTATCTAAACCACTTAACAATGCATAAACATCAATTGATGCTAAATACTTTTTTACTTTATCTGGATATTCTAAGGAACCTAACCATTCAAAATTTTTATATTTTTTTAATTTTGCTAAAATTTCGTTTCTGTATTGACCATCTCCAGCCCAGTAAAATGTAACCTCTGGAAATGCTTCAATAATTTTAGGAAGTATTAACATCTCTTCAGTTTTACCCCAAACATTTGCACGTTGTAATAAGCCAACGCATGGATGTTTTAAAACCATTTTTTCATTTTCAATCCATTCTGACTCTTTTATTCCTTGAAACATCAAACCAATTTTTTTATTTGGAAAACGATTTTTCACAATTTTTTTCATATATTCATCATCTACAAAAATTATTTCTGATTCTCTAAAACATTTTTCACTAATTTTATTTTTATACCATAATTCTATTTTTCTAAATGTTGAAATTTTTGTTTTTGCATAAAATTGTTTTATTTCAGTCCAATGATCCCCACCCATGTATATCCACAATGGAATATTATGTTTGATTACTAGTAAACTAAAACGTGAATACCTTTCTGTAAAAATTGCGTCTGGTTTAAATTCAGTTATTATTTTTTGAAATTTTTTTGGTGTTTTAAACCATCTTGAATACTTGTGTAAAATATTTGGAGCATCATAAATATCTGAATCATCAATTAATTTGTATTCTATTCCATATTTTACTAATTCATCAGCAAATTGTTTTAAATTATGAAATCTAGTTTTATCTGCTGCAATTAGTAATTTCATTTTTCATCCTCATTTTTGACATATGTTATTTAGAATTTGTTAAATATATACTTCCATGTTTTTTAGTAATATATTAAATTTAAAATATTTATTTTATTCAAATTAAACAAATTTAATAATTCTATTTTTTGTAAAATAATTAAACTATGACAAATTTAAATTCAAATAAAAATTTTAATGATATTTTTTTATTAGAAGCATTAAGAATACTTAGATCATCTGAAAATAAAATTGCTAGAAAAATTATTTATGAAGCATATTTAGATTATAAGAAATCAAATAATTTTGATATTTTTAAAATTTCTACTATAAAAAAATGTGCTGATTTAGTAAAAGGAGATTTAGATGAAATCGGGTTTCTTGTTGAATTTAATTATCTCAATAAAGACCATTTTTTGGCACTATATTCTGATGTAGTAAGAAGAGTTTGGATTTCTTTAGAAGAAGAAATTTTATGCGAAAGGAAATTAAGAAAAAATTCTAGTTTCCAAGATAATAAAAAAGTAGATATATTTTTGAAATATTTTGAAAGCTTAGCTCAACACGCAAAGAAATATCGTGAAGAAAAGGATTTATCTGAACCTACATTTATTGATTTTAGAAATTTAGATTAACTATTGAAAAATTTTGTATTTAGATGGTTGTTTAATTTTAAAATTATTTTTTTATAAATAATGTATATTTTTATATCTGAAATTAAAAAAGGACTTAATGAAAGTAAGCTTAGTACGTGCACGTTATCCTAGTGTATGGGAACCTACTAATCTCATGTATGTCTCATCATACATTCAAAAATTTTATCAAGGTGATCTTTCTGTTGAAATTTTAGATGGATTTTTCGATTCTGATGAAACAATATTAAAAAAAGTTCATGATTCTGATTTTGTTGGATTTAGTGGAACCACCCCTCAATTATCTCATATGATTACAATGTCTAAATTAATAAAATCTGAAAATCCTAATACTAAAATTATTGCAGGTGGTTATGGTCCATCTCTTCAACCCCATAAAATTCTTGAACAACCTTCTTTTGATTATTTAGTTGCGGGAGAAGGTGAACAAGCAATGTTAGACATTTTAAATGGGAATACTAACGGAAAATTAGTTAGTGCTCTTCCTATTGCTGACATTGACACAATTCCAAATCCTGATAGAGATTCAATTGATTTGAATAGATATATCTCCATTGCTGAGAAAGATGAAGGGCGTCGTGTAACTTCTATAATGACAGAACGTGGATGTGCTTTTGGTTGTACTTTTTGTGCAGAAGGTGAGTTTGGAACAATTTGGAGAAAAACTAACTTAAAAAATAATGAAATAGAGTATGAAAGACCTGTTAGATTAAGAGGAAGAAATCCAAAACTTGTAGTTGAAGAAATGAAAGAAGTTAAAGAAAAATTTGATATTACATTTTTTAAAATGAATGATGCTGAAACAAATCCTTCTAAAGCTCATTTTATTAAAATTTGTAAAGAAATAGTCGAACAAAAATTAGATGTCCCATGGGGATGTAATATGAGATGTGATAAAATGGATGAAGAAATGTGTCAATGGGCAGTAAAAGCTAGATGTGAGGAATTTTGGATGGGATTAGAATCTGGTTCACCTGAAATTCATCAACATATTAACAAAGGAACTACTGTACCTATGATTCGAAAAGCTTTTGAGATATCTAAAAAATATGGTATTAAAAGAAGAACATATTGTTTATTGGGTTCTCCACCTGAATCATATGAAACAATCAAACAAACAGAAAAATTTATTGAAGAAGTAGAGCCTGATATAATTGGTTTTTCTATTATGGCACCCTATCCTGGTACTGCATATTGGAAAAAAGAATATGATGAAATGGATTGGACTGATGTTGATGAATTTTCAAACACAATGTGGCATTCAGATCATCTTTCAAATGAACAAATACGTCACGAACAAGCTAGATTAATTGAAAAATTTTCTAATAAACTTGCTCCAATCATTAGAAAAAAACAAAAACTTGGTATTGGAGGTTCAAGAACTTTAGATTCTATTATGGGTGCAATGTAATGCATTGGATTATTTATGAGTTAAAAATTATGTGATATGGAAGTATTAGTTTGATTCAAAGATTTGGGAAAGAAGAGATTGCTGCAGTTACTAAATCAATTAAAAATTCTTCATTTCTTTCAGGTTATACAAATAAATTTTTGGGAGGTGAAGAAATTCAAAAATTTGAAAGTGAATTTGCTAGATTCCATGGATGTAAGTATGGAATTTCAGTAAATTCTGGAACTACTGCCTTATTTGTTGCACAAAAGGCAGCAGGAGTTAAACCAAAAAATAAGGTTGCTGTACCATGTATTACTTTTACAGCAACTACATCTCAAGTAATTGCATGTGATGCAATTCCCAAATTTATTGATATAGACCCTAATTCTAATTGCATGAAAACAAATTCTTTATCCAAAACAAAATTTTTCATACCTGTTCATTTGTTAGGTCACCCATGTAATCCAGAAATGATTAAAGAAATGAAAGATGGCAAAGCATTTGTTATAGAGGATTGTGCTCAAGCAATGGGTGCAAAATATAAAAATAAAATAGTTGGTTCAATGGGAGATTGTGGAATTTTTAGTTTTCAGGAAACAAAACATATCACTACATTAGGTGAAGGGGGAATGATAATTACTAATAATGAAGAATTTGCTGAAAAATGTAGAAGACTTAGAAATCACGGTGAATATTACAAAGATGACCTAAATGTAGGTTCAAATTTTCGTATGACTGAAGCTCAAGCTTCTTTTGGTAGAATTCAAATTAAAAAATTACCAAAAATTTTGAAAACTTTTAGAGATAATGCTAATTTTATTTTTAATAAATTACCTGAATCTATATCTCCTCCAATCATACCATCTGGTGTTGATCATTCTTTTTTAATTTTAGGATGTAAATTTGATGAAGTAAAAGCTGGTATGAATCGTACTACTTTTCTTGAGAAATTAACAAAAAAACGAATGAAAATATTAGAAAATGAATCAAAATCTGATATTAAAGGAATTAATTTTAGACCTGGTAAAATTATTGGTGCTGGGTATAAAACAGTTCAATACAAAATTCCATTGTATAAGAAATTTACACCAAAACAAAAATGTTTAGTTGGAGAAAACTTCGTGAAAACTAGTCTCTTTATTGATATTCATCGATGGCGTACAAGAAATGAAATTATCGAAGAATTATCTTTGATGAATGAAATTTTATAAAATTTTCAATAATTATTTTTACATTTCATTTATATCAACTAAAAAATAATTTTTTCTGTGAGAGAAGTCCTAATTACTGGAGGTGCTGGTTATCTTGGTTCACATTTGTTGGAATTACTATTACAAAGAAATTACAAAGTTCGTGTATTAGATGATCTCTCATTTGGTAATAATGCTTTAAAAATTCTTAAAAAAAAATACCAATTTGATGTTATAAAAGGGGATATACGTGATTTAGGAACTGTTCTTAAATCCATGGAAGGCTGTGATGCAGTAGTTCATTTAGCAGGAATTGTTGGAGATCCTGCTTCTAAAATTGATCCAATCCAATCTACTGAAATAAACTATTTATCTACAAAATTGGTAGCTGACGCAGCTAGTTATTTTCAGATTAAGCAATTTTTATTTGCTTCAACTTGTAGTGTGTACGGTGCAAGTAATAATAGATTATTAAATGAAAACTCAAAATTAAATCCTGTTTCTCTTTATGCTGAGACTAAATTAAAATCAGAAGATATTTTGAAAAAAAATCATAAACACCTATCTCCTACAATTTTAAGAGCTGGTACGCTCTTTGGTTATTCAAATAGAATGAGGTTTGATCTAGTGATAAATTTCTTTACAGCTCAAGCTATGTCTAAACAACAAATTTCTATTGAAGGTGGTAATCAGTGGAGACCATTTGTTCATGTACATGATGCTGCAAATGCTTATGTTCTAGCATTAGAAAAAAAACCCTCTTCATCTCAGGGAATTTTTAATCTGGGTTCTAATAATTTGAATCATACAATTTCAGAAATTGGTACGGTAGTACAAAAATTAATTCCAGATGTTAAACTCAAAACTAGTAAAATTATTGATCAAAGAAATTATCGTGTCTCTTTTCAAAAAATCAAAAAATCTTTTGGATTTGAATCAGAACTTTCTATTTCAGATGGTATTTCTGAAATAAAACATGCTATTAAATCTGGAAAAATTAAATCGTGGACAAATCCTATTTATTATAATAATAAATTTCCACTAGTAGGTAAAAACAAACATAGTAAATACTATTGGCAATGAGAAATTTAATTGTATTTTTTATTTTACAATACACATAATAAAATAATGTTAAATGATAATGTTTATACTGTTTTAGTTTAAAATAAAAATAGAATTTGTCTAATCATATTTTAGGAATTAACGCAACTGGAGATCAAATGTCTTCCTGTATTTTTAGGGATGGTATTCTTCTTGCTGGATGTGCAGAAGAAAGATTTTCAAGAATTAAAAGAGATCCATCATTTCCACATAATGCTATACAATTTTGTTTAAAAGAAGCCGGTATAACATTTTCAGAATTAAATTCAATTTCTGTTGGATGGAATCCTGCCTTTTATATGGAAAAAAAAAATAATGTTGTATTAAAGGCATTAAAAGATAAAGGTATGATTATTTATCATGTCATAAATGAATTAGGTAGTGCAGAATACACTGATTCACTTTCAAATATTGATCAAAATTTATTTTTTAAGGATGGTTCAAAAATTCCAATAGAGTTTATAGATCATCATTTTGCACATGCATCTTATGCTTTTCATAATTCAGGATATGAATCAGCATTAACAGTAGTTTTAGATGGATTCGGTGAAATTCATACTGGAGGGATTTTTAAAATGGATAATTATGAATCTGAAATTATTACTAATTCAAAATTTCCACATTCTATTGGATTATTTTATTCTGCTATAACACAATATCTTGGATTTAGAACTAATTCTGATGAATGGAAAATTATGGCTCTTGCTTCAATGGGAGATTCACAAAATTACAAAGATGATTTTTCAAAAATGATTAAAGTTGGAAAAAATAGTTTTAATGGGTTTTTAGAATTAGACCTTAGTTATTTTGATTTTTATAATTTTTTCACAACTGGATACACTTCTGATAAATTTAATTTAAAATATGGTAAACCTAGAAAATTTAATGAACCTTTAGAACAAAAACACAAAGATATTGCTAAGGCACTTCAAGAAGTTGTAGAGGAAAAAGTTATTGAATTATTATGTAATCTTAGTTCAGAATTTCCTTTAGAGAAAAATCTTTGTTTGTCCGGTGGTTTTTTTATGAATTCTGCATTAAATGGAAAAATAAGAAATTTAACTTCATTTAATGACCCTTTTATTGGTGCCACGCCTGATGATACAGGTATAGCACTAGGCTCTGTAATTTCTACTCTCAGAAAAAATAATCTTGCTAAAAATTTCAAGCAAATTCATAATTCATATGGACCAAAATTCAGTAATAATGAAATTATAAAAGAATTAGAAATATCAAAAATTAATTTTGAAATATTAACTAATCTTGAAGAAGATGCTTCAAAATATTTAGCAGACGGTAAAATCATAGGATGGTTTCAAGGAAGATCTGAATTAGGACAGAGAGCATTAGGAAATAGAAGCATATTGGCTTCACCTACATTTGATTCTATGAAAGATACTATCAATAAATTTATAAAATTTAGAGAAGAATTCAGACCATTTGCACCAGCTATTTTAGATGAAAAAAAAACAGAATACTTTGATATGAAACCAAATGATGAAGTTTTTTTCATGGAAAAAGTGTTTCCTTTTTTAGAAAAAGTAAAAAATCAAGTTCCAGCTGTTGTACATTATGATGGAACAGGTAGAGTTCAAACAGTTACTGAAAATTCTAATTTACAATTTTATAAACTGATTAAAGAATTTTTTAAGATTACAGGCATTCCAATTCTTCTTAACACTTCATTTAATACAAATAATGTACCAATTGTCAATTCACCAAGGGATGCAATTGATATTTTTTATCGTTGTGGAATTGATATTTTGTATATGAATAATATCAAAATTATTAAATAATTTTTTAATATAAAATTTAATAATAGATCATTCAATTTTATTGATTATGGAAAAAAAACTTAAAGTTGCATTTATCTATAAAAAAAATTATCCTCTTGTAAACCAAAAAATTTGGTATGCTACACATTATAATTTTTTTATGAAAGCATTGAAGAGAAATTCTAAGATTGAAGTAACTTATTTTCCATGTGATAATACATTTGATATTTCAAAATATGATGGTGTATTTGATGTTATATTATTAATAATTAATGATTCTGAAGCAACTCCTGATATTCATGGACTAGATCAGGTCAAAATACCTGTTATATCTGGAATTGGTGATCCTCAGGAAAATCTTCCTAGAGAAGAGTTTGATAAAAAATGGAAAATAAATGCATATTTTAATTGGTTAGATAAAGACATGTTTTACAAATACTATCCAAAAAATTTTCAATATCGCCAAATATTTTTTGGTCTGGAATCAAATTTATTTAAAAATGTTATTCCTTTCAATAAAAGAATTAATGATAAGATTTTAAATTCAGGAGCTGTTGGTAATACAAAAACTGTTTCAAGATTATTAAATACTCTTAAAAACCGAAATCATAATGCTTTAAATTATTATAAATTAAGAACATTGTGCAATAAATTATCTTATGTAGATTATACTCCTACATTAAAACATGAATTTATTCGAGATAAGTATACACTTCTATTACAAAAATATCGAGCAGCTATATCCGCATCAACTTTTTTTCTAGTAGTAAAGTATTTTGAAATGCCTGCATCTGGTTGTTTAACTTTTATGGAAATTACTAAAAAAAATAATGGTGAAATTTTAGGATTTAAAGATGATAAATCTGCAATTTTTATTAATGAAGATAATTATAAAGAAAAATTTGCAGAATATCTAAATGATCTAGAAAATCCAAAATGGGAAATTATAGCAAATAATGGTAGAGAACATGCACTAAAGAATTTTGATAATGATAAAGCAGTTAATGAATTAGTCAATTTAATGGAAGATGTAATTAGTAATTTCTAATTTTAATAGAAAATAATCATTTTTTTAATTTAACTTCTTTGATTTTATCAAAATAATGAAATTTAACAATATTTCCTTTTATGCTAGTTTTTCCAATTATTTTTCCAGGATTTCCAAAAACTATTGAATTCGGAGGTATGGTTGATTTTATGACTGAAAAAGCTCCTATTACACTTCCTTTCCCAATTTTTGAACCCATTACAATTATTGAATTTGGACCAATGTAACAATTATTTCCTATCGAAACACTTTTCTTTTTTAGATCAGCTTTTCCACCAGTTAATGACCAATCAACTGAATTATGAGAATAAATTTGAACTCCTGTACTAATACTACAATACTTTCCAATACTAATTTTCCCTCCACTTCCATCTAATATGGTGTATGGACCTACCCATGTATTTTCTCCAATCTTAACATTCCCAAAAATATAACTATTATCATAAACACTAGCATTTTTGCCTGCACCTAGAAATTTAGCTTTTTCCCATCTGTCAAAAAGTAATTCATTAAAAGGAAGTGTTCTTTTCCATTTTTTTTTCTTTTCTTTTCTTAGATTTTGATATAATTCAAAAATTTCTGAATGTAAAGGTGTTATGTTAGAATTTTTCTTCTTCAACATGTTTGTTCTAATTTACTCAATTAAAAATATTTTATTTTTGATTCAATCTCCAAGTAATATATCTAGAAATACCTTCTTTCAATCCTATTGAAGGTTTATAACCTAAAATTTTTCTTGCATGTGAAATATCTGCATTATGTCTCATTACATCCCCTTTTCTAGCTTTTTCAAATTTTAATTTTATTTTTAGGTCAATTCCAGTAATTTCTTCATATGTTTTTAATGTAATATTTGCAATTTTTTTAATGGTTTCTTCTTTACCTTGACCAATATTGAAAGTACCTCCAATCGCATTTTTTGTTTGATCTGCCAACATCATTCCATTACACGTATCTTCAACATAAGTAAAATCTCTAGTTTGCATTCCAGTACCTTGAATAATTGGTGGAAGTTTTTTTAATATTCTTTCATAAAATTTTGGTATTGCTGCAGAATATGTATCGCTTCTCATATATTTTCCATAACTATTGAATGGTCTTACAATCACCATCTTTAATCCATCTGATTTTTCAAAACCTCTTACGTATAATTCTGAAGCAGCTTTTGATCCTGCATAAATTGTAGTTGGTAATAATGTATGATCCTCTCTCATTGATTTTTTCATTGCAGTTCCATATGCTTCACTTGATGAAATATGAATCATTTTGCATTTTAATTCAGTGCATGTTTTTGCAACAAGATATGTCCCATAATCATTAACTTTAACCACTTCATCTGGTTTATCAAATGACATTGCAAGTGGTTTAACTGCTAAATGAAATACAACATCTGCTTTTTTACATACAGTTCTAAATTTATTGATATTTAGTACACTTCCTTTAACTATTTTTGCTCCATTAGGAAGATTTAATTTTCCACTAGCATTTGAATAATCATCATATGTTATTGTACTGTAATTGTTTTCTTCTAATTTTTTAACTAATGATGAACCAATAAATCCAGCTCCTCCTGTAACTACTGCAATCCTTTTCATATCCAATCCTATTTTTTATGAGTTAAAATCTTTGTTAATTTTTTTATGAATTACTAATAATTTTTTTAATAGATTTACAAACATATTCTTGATCCTCTATAGTTATTTCTTCATGAAGTGGTAAAGATAATGAATTTTTATATAAAAATTCTGAATTTTCTAGTTTTCCATCCTTCAAACATTTCTTAAACGCTGGAAGACAATGTAATGCATATGTTCCAATTTGAGTTTCAATATTCATTTTTGCTAATTTTGAGATGATTGTATCTCTAAGATTTGGTTTAGTAATTACACAAACAAAAGTTTGATATGTGTGTCTGGAGTTCTTTGTAGGCTTTTGAATTTCAACATTATCTATTTTTTCAATAAATTCTGAATAAATTTTAGCCATTTTCTGTCTATTTCTAATAACATTCTCAATCCTTTTTAATTGTGTTAATCCTACAGCACTTTGGATATCTGAGATTTTATAATTAGTTCCAATTCCAACAAATTTATTTTGTTTTTTTCCAAATGCTTTAAACGATCTAATCTTTTCATTTAATATTTTATCATTAGTTGTAATCATTCCTCCTTCACCTGTTGTAATAATTTTTCTTGGATGAAAACTAAAACAACTTACATTAGCTAATGATCCTACAAATTTTGTACCCAATTTTGTACCCAAACTTGTTGCAGCATCTTCAACTATGAACATTTTTTTCTTTAAGCTGTACAATTCCTTTTCTAATGGATTACCAAATATTGAAATTGGTTCAATTATTTTTATATTTTTAAATTTGGTATTTTCTATAATTTCTTTAGTAATGTTCATTGTTTCTTTATTGACATCTGCTAATACAGGAATACCTCCTGCAAGAATAATTGCATCTATTGAAGCTGGAAATGTAAAATCTGATACAAGCACTTTTTTTCCTTTGATATTAATACATTCAAATATTGCATGTAATCCTGTAGTTGCAGAAGTTGTTGCAATAGCAAATTTAGATTTAGTATATTGTGAAATAGCATCTTCAAATTTTCTAGTTACTTTTCCTTCTGTAAGAAATTTAGATTTTAAAACTTGGTTAATAGCATTTAGTTCATTATTTTTTAAAGATGGTCTCATTAGATATATTTTCTTTTTCAATACCAATTCTTAATATTAGATAGATAAAAGTGCAATCTTTTTGAATTATTAAATAATTTAAAAATTTAGTATTTTATTATTCTTTTAAAATTTAAAATAAATAAAATCAACTGGATCACCATTATAAAATGATATTATCATTATCATTGCAATTGTTAAAAATAATGTCCAATATTTTAAACTCAAATTTGATATTTTTGAATATAAATTAGGTTTTGAATATAAAATAAAATTAAGACTGATAAATAATATCATTAAAAGAACAGGAAGTTTATGACCTACAAGAAATGAAAAAATTCCATCAGTTTGAAAATCAAAAAATATGTATTTTGACATTGAATAAATGATTGAATCTAAATCATTTACCCTAAATGGAATCCATGCAAGAAATACAAAATACTGTGTAATTAAAATGGCAATAATTTTTCCTATTTTTGATTTAAAAAATTTATTTTCTTTTAAAACTGGGAATTTATCTGAAATTACTTTATGAATTGCAAGATATCCACCATGTAGCATTCCCCATATTACAAAATTCCAAGATGCCCCGTGCCATAATCCGCCCAAAAACATTACTGTTGCTAAATTCAGATATGTTCTGTTTACTGATTTTTTATTCCCACCTAGTGGAATATACAGATAATCTCGTAACCATGTAGATAGTGAAATGTGCCATCTTCTCCAAAAATCAGATGGAGAAGTTGCAAAGTATGGTTTGTTAAAATTAAAAGGTATTTTGAAACCTAAGATTAATGCTGCACCAATTGCAATATCTGAATATCCTGAAAAATCTCCATAAATTTGAATTCCAAATGCTAATGTTCCTATCCAAATTTCAAATGAATTCAAACCTATTGGGTTTGCAAAAATCTCATTTACTAATGGAGCAATATTATCTGCAAAGAACATCTTTTTCACAAATCCAAATACCATTAATGTAATTCCAATCTTCAAATTTGTAGAATGAATTGTAATTTGTCTTAACTTTGATATGCTGTTACTATTATCTATCTTCTCTCGAAGCTGTGGCAAGAAATCTTTTGCTCGTAAAATTGGCCCTGCAACTAATTGTGGAAAAAATGCAACAAATAATGCAAATTCTTTAAATGATTTACTTGGTTCTAAATGTCCACGATAAACATCAACAGTGTAACTGATAGTTTGGAATGTATAAAATGAAATTCCAATTGGTAAAATCAAATCAAGATATGGTATAGATGTTCCAAGTTCAAAATAATTCCCTAAAATATTGAATTGATCTATTGCAAAATCAGCATATTTGAAGAATCCTAGTAATCCTAGATTGCCTGCAAGACTAATTGAAAGCAAAATCTTTTTTCTTTTGATATCTTTTGTATTCCAAATTTCTTTTGCAATGTAAAAATCTAAAACAGTAGATGCAATCAGTAAACTCAAAAGATAGTTACTTGAGAAATAAAAGAAAAAATAACTAGCACCAACAATGAACAAATGTTGGAATTGTCTATGTTTTATTATTACAATTACAGTTAATACTAAAATAAAAAATATTAAAAATTCATATGAATTGAATAACATTATGGTTTAGCCTCCTTTAAAATCATCTTAGATACATCTTCTGTGTATATTGTTGCTTTTTCATTGTATGAAATATGTTCTAGATCAACCCAAATTGGTAATTTTTCATAATTGTCAAAAAAATCATATATTTCTATATTCATTTCACTAGAAATTTTTTCTAGCACCAATTCATAGTCTCTTATGGATTCTATTGGAATATTTTCAATATAGTATTGATGGTGTGGAGTTTTGAATAAAATAATTTTGATATTCTTTTCTTGAATTTTTTCAATAATTGTTCTTAAATGAATAATTTCATTACTATTTTTAATTGAATTTTTATCAATCATTTTTACACTAGATTCAATTAAAGAATTTTTTAAAATAGAATTACTAGTTATTCTAGTATAAGTATCATCTATTACATAAAATGGGGTATTTTCAAGTTGAAGTCTTCTACCTTGTTCTGAAAATAATGAGTTATCTGAAAAACCTTCACGAATAAATTTTAGAGTAGTGAATTTTGGATTCATTTGTTCAATTCCAAGTTTTTTTGGTAATTCCAAATTTTCAAGAATATTTTTAGGATCTGGTAATTTTTGCTTCTCTTTTTCTAAAATATGACAATCATTTGAATACTTACAAGGTCCCAAAAAATCTGCTATGGCAATTCCATAAAAAATTATTTTTGGTTCTAAATTAATTAAATCATCTATGTGTCCTAATCTACTACTGGGAGTATCGTGATACATTGCTAAATTATAGATATCTATATTGTTGTAATTTTTTGAAATTATTTGATTAATTTTGGTAGTATTTAATTGTCCTACATGACTATGACCTATTAAAAAAATGGATGATTTTTCAGAATCTAAATTAGATAAAAAAAATGGATGTTCATTAATATTTTCTATAGTCCTTGAATCTTGAGAAATAAAATGCATTGTAAATAATATTGTTAATGAAACAACAAATGCAATTGAAACCCCTGCTATGATATGCTTATTCATATTTGTTAATTTCTAATTTCTTTAAAGATATTATAATCTATTTTGTAAATTTTAGTCATATAATTATAATTAAATTCTTTAGAATCAAATTCTTTAAGTAAAAAAGGATATTTCCCCCCATTATTTAATAAATCCAAAATATATTGTGGATTATTTTCATTTTTATCCACAATTAAATGTGTGATATTAGATTCTTCAGCAATCAATAATTCTTCTAGTGTGTCATACTCTGATGTTGAAATTATTTTGATATCATATTCTTTTTCGTACTCTCCTGATGTTTGTTTTATCGGCCATTTATTTTCTAATTCAACTATTGGTAAATATTTAATTAAACTAGGTCCCTCATTAACTCCTTTGATATTATTTATTATTATTTGAGATATTTCATATGCTTCTTTATCTTCAGTAAAGTCCATTTTCTTAATTTCTAAAAATACAATAGAACTTGATATAATTCCAATTACAATAATTAATGAAATAATTTTTTTATTTAAAAAATTATCACAAATCCATTTTATTCCAAATACTGAAATTATACAAAAAATTGGAAAAAGTGGTAAAACATAGCGTGTATCTGGTGCTATTGATGTGGAATACAATATTGGCATTGAAATAATTAATGATCCAATGATAAGAAGATAATTTGGATAATGAAAATGTCGAAAAATTGGAATTAATCCTATTGGAATGAATATAATAAAAATGGGAATTAGTGTCCATCCAAATAACTTAATTCCTGAAAACCAATTTGGACCATATGAAACTAAATTATCTCCATCTGTTTTTAATTGATTATTGTCATAATTACTTACTTCTATCATGATTCTTCCAACAATCGCATCAGTTTCCTCAACCTGCATTCTGTGATATACAAATGGTGATAAAATAAGTAGAAATATCAACAATGGAATAATATATTTTAGTAAATCTTTAGATTTTTTTCGAAATTGTACAAAATATATTATTGAAAATCCTATAAACCAAAACAATCCTTCAGGTCTGATGATAGTTGCCCATGCAAAAAAACTAAATGAACAATAAATCCATTTTTTATTTGAACTTAAAAAAAATAATATTCCTAATGAAATGGCAAAAATGTATAGTGGTTCTGAAATACCTAAAATAGAATTAAGAATTATTCTTGGTTCAAATGCAAAAATAACAGCAGCGATAAGTGAATAATATTCTGAAAAAAATTTTCTAGTGATAAAATAAATTGGAATTATAGTTAATCCTGATAACACTGCACTTGTTATTCTTTGTAAATTCATTTGATCTATCAAATTTTGTGAATCAAATGTCATGAAAAATAATGAAAGAAATTCTCCCCATCCACTTTGAGATAAAGTGTAATTTGGTAAATTCCCTAAAATACTAATATCTAATGCATATAGGTAGTAACCTGTGAATCCATCATACGTAATTGGAATATTAATTGGAATATAGAGAAATCTAATGAGTAACCCACTTGTTACAATGATAATTAAAAATAAAATTGATTTATTTAAAATATTTTTTTGATATTCATTTGGTTTTTTATTCTCTTTTGAATTACTGATATCATTTTTTAATTTTTTCATTATTTTGATTCCTATTACAATTTACTCTCATTCGATGTTTTCCTTTTATCTAATTGTGAAACAACAATTAAAAATATTCCTTCTACGGTTCCAGCTAATACAAATGATATAGCTAATCCTTCAACATGAAAAATTTCTCCTAAAATAATTATTCCAGGAATTATTGTGCCTAAATATAATCCAGATCCTGTTAGAACAATTTTACTACGTAATTGTCCTAAGAATTTTGAAATATACAAATAATTGATTGTTCCAGGAATTACTCCTAAACTCATTATCTGAATTATTATAACTGCTTCGTGAAATTCTGGAAACATCATTGGAACAAAAATAGGGGAAAAAATTACTCCTAATCCTGCAATCCCTATCGATACAATTATTGTTAATTTTTTTAATAATGTATTAGATTTCCCACTTGCATCTTGTGGAAGAATATATTGATAAACTATGCTTGGTAATAGTAAAAAAACAGTATAAAATTGTAAACCTAATTGATAATTTCCTAAAATTGCAAATCCAAATAGTGGTACTATAATTACTTTATCTAATGACCATCCAAACATTCTAGATAAATCTAAAACATAATTATTTATCATAAAATTTTTTTTAGATTTTAAAATATTGAAATCAATTTTTGTATTTTTACATTGATTGTATAGTGGAATAGCTAAAAATAAAAATGAAAATGACATTCCAATTAAAACCCCATCATTTCCAATTGCATAGAATAGTAAAATTGAAAAAATCACCATCAATATTTTTTGTATTATTACATATTTTGAATATAATTTATATAATTTTTTTCCAAGTAATTCTGAAGTGATTAATCCAAAAATTACATATGTAAAAAGATATAAACTAATACCAATATTCAAAAATATAATTAAAATTATGAATGCTGCAATTGCAGATAATGTTAAAGTAATAAATGAAATGATTGGTAAAATTTTTTCACCTTTTGCAGTGTATACAACTAATGTATTTGATGCACCTAACATGGTAATACCTGCTCCAATTGAGGCAATACTCAAAAAATAACTAATTTCACCATATCCTTCTTCTCCCATTAATGATGCAATGTAAAACCAAAAAACTCCTCCAATTACAGTACTGATTATATTGGCACCACTAAGCGTAGTAATGTCTTTTATTCCTGAAAAATTGCTAATTTTATCCCAATTCATACTAAAACATCTTTATTTCTAATTAACATAATTTGATCTTGTGGAATCATTTTACCCATAGCTTATTTAAAAAAACTTACTATCGAATCAATAATCCTCTTTACAAACTCTTCATTCATTTCAGAATGAAGTGGTAGTGTTAAAATTTCTTCAACAATTTTATTTGTAATTGACATATCGCCAATTTTTCCATCACTAAAGTATGTGTGTTTATGAACAGGAATAAAATGAATTCCTACTTCAATATTTTTTTCTTGCAAATATTCAATTAGTTCGTCTCTCTTATTATTTAAAATCCTAATTGTATAGATAAATGGAGCAATATTTTTAAAATTAGTTTCTGGAGTTTTTATTTCTTCTATTTCTTCAAATGCTTCATTAAATCTTTTACAAACTTTTTGTCTACTATTAACAAATTTCTCTATGTTTTTAATTTGTGAAATTCCTACACTTGACATTATGTTAGTCAAATGATATCTATATCCTTCACTAACAACATCGTAATCCCATGCTCTTTTATTTTTGTATCTCTCTGTTGTATCTTTATCAACTCCTAACAATCTAAGATGATGTCCTTTTTCAAGTTCCTCTTTATTATTAACAATCACACAACCACCATCAATAGATGTAATTATCTTTACAGGATCAAAACTAAAACATGTTATATCCCCAAAACTACCAATTTTTTTATCATTAATAGAAGTACCAAATGCATGTGTTGCATCTTCAATTACTCTTAAACTATATTTTTGAGCTAATTCATACACTTTACTAATATCACATGGAATGCCTGCAAAATGTAATGGCATTATTGCTTTAGTTTTTTTTGTAATTAGTGATTCAGCTTTTACTGTATCTATTCCTAAATTATTTTCAAGTATGTCACACATTACAACACTTGCCCCCGACATTTTGATGGCTTGTTGATCTGCAACATAATTAAATGAAGGTGTGATTACTTCGTCTCCAGCACCAACATTTGCAATTTTTAATGCAACATGTAATGCAGCAGTACCTGTATTTGTTGTAATTGCATATCTATCTTTTAATTTGAGAAATTCCATAATTTTATCTTCAAATTTTTTTGTTGAAGCTCCCATACCAAGCCAACCAACATCAAGTGCATTTTCTAGATGTTTTCTCATTTCTTTATCAATATGAGGTAAAAAAACAGGTATCTTTTCCATATTCAATCTAGATTAAGTTATTTCTATAAATCTATTCTAATAATTTTCCAATAAAGTACAACAGCACCGCTTATTTGTAGTCTTTTTCCATTTACTAATTTTTCTGTATATGAAATCATTTGATCAATGGAAGGTTTTGGTAGATCTATACTTATATCAAAATCATACGATTCAACATTTTTTGCCCCTAATTCAAAGACAAATTTTTTGAATTGAGGTAGACTATAGACATTATAATAATCATTAAATTGTTCTTTTCCTGTTTCTGTTTTAAACTCTCTAATTTGTGTAATAAAATCAATGTCCCCATCATAAAAAAGTGAACTAAGAAAAATATGATCTTTTGTAACAGCAACTAATTCTTTTAACATTTGATCATAATATGGTAACCATGATAGTGTTCTCCAATTAATTGAGATATCAAAATCTTTTCCAAATTTTTTAGATATGTTATACACATCCTCATTTTCAAAAGAAATATTGGATTTATTTTGGCATAACTTTTTTCCTTCTTTAATTAGATATGGTGTCTGATCAATTCCTAAAAATTTTGATTCAGGACTAATTTCACTCAGGAAATATGGAATATGACCAATTCCACAACAGGCATCAAGAATATTCTTTTTCTTTGATTTTATAAACGGTGAAATTAATTTTTCAAGAAATTCATCCATTTCTCTTTTTTCTGAAACACATTTTTTGAATGAAGATATTATGAATTCTTTATCTTTTTCACCATCATAATGTTGTCTTTCTCTATTTTTCATTTAGCTAATTTCACTCTCCTTAAAATCCAAATATTTACTATCTTTTTCTGATAATATTGGAGACCAATTAGGCCATTTGATAGAAAATTTCGGATCATTCCATCTAATTCCTTTACTATGTTCTAATGAGTAATGCTGACTAATTTCATAGACAATTTCTGTATTGTCGTCCAATGTTAGAAAACCATGTGCCATTCCTTTTGGAATGTAAATCATACGTGAGTTTTTCTCTGATAATTCAATACCAATCCATTTGTTATATGTTTTTGATTTTTTTCTAATATCAATTATAACATCAAAAATTTTTCCTTTACTACACCTTACTAATTTTTCTTCTTCATATGGATTAGTTTGATAATGCATTCCTCTTAACGTATATTTTTTTTTATTAAAAGAAATACTCGATTGTACAAAATTATGATTTAAATTATTTTTTTCTAAAATTTTATTATCCCAAATTCTAGCAAAATGGCCTCTTTGATCTACTTGTTTCTCAATTTCAATTATATAACAACCCTCAAATTCTGTTTCTATAAATTTCATTGATATATTTTCACCTCTGGAATTGGAATAACAAATTTACCTCCCCATTTACGTATATCTTTCATTTGTGTTATAATTTCTTTTTTTAAATTCCATGGTAAAATTAACACATAATCCGGTTTAGTTTTAAAAATCTCATTTGGATTTTTTATTAAAATATGACTTCCTGGTAAAAACATTCCTTGTTTATTCGGATTAATATCTACGGTATATTTGATTAATTCAGAATTAATTTTACAGAAATTGAGTAATGTATTTCCTTTAGCTGGTGCTCCATATCCAATTACAGTTTTATTATCTTTTTTTGCTTTGTGTAAAAATTGTATTAATTTTTCTTTAGATCTATTTACATTAACGTAAAAATTTGTATATGTAGAAATTTTTGTTAACCCAAACTTTTTTTCTTTTTCAATTATTTTTTTCACAGATCTTTTTTCTTTATGAAAAATATCTTCTTTATGTTTAACAAAAATCCGTAATGATCCACCATGTGTTTTTAGTTCTTCAACATCAAAAATTACTAATTTGTGCATTGAAAATAATTTTTTTAATGTTATTAATGAAAAATATGAAAAATGTTCATGATAGATTGTATCAAATTGATTTTTTTCAATTAGTTTTAAAATATGTGGAAATTCTAAAGTAATTACTCCTTGAGGTTTAAGAAGAATTTTTAATCCTTCTACAAAATCATTTAATTTAGGTACATGTGCTAAAACATTATTTCCAAGAAGTAAATCTGGTTGTTTTTCAGATTTTTTTAATTCTTTAGCTAATTTTGTACTAAAAAATTTTGTTATGGTTGGAATTTCTTTCTTTTTTGCAATTTTGGCAATATTCTTAGCTGGTTCTATTCCTAATACCGGAATTTTATATTTTTTAAAATATTGTAACAAATAACCATCATTACTAGCAATTTCCATAACTAGATTGTTTGAATCTAAATTTAATCTTTTTTTCATTTTTTTAGCATATTTTTCAGCATGATTTAACCATGTTTTAGAATATGATGAAAAATATGCATAATCTGAAAAAATATTTTTTGGACTTTCAAATTCTTCTAATTGAACCAATAAACATTTTGTACAAATCAATACATGTAAGGGATTTTCTCTCTCATTTTTTATCATATTTTTTTTTAAATAAGAATTTGAAAGAGGTGCATATCCTAAATTAACAAATGTTTTTTCAAGTTTCTTTTCACAAATTCTACATTTAGAAGTCTTCATTTTTATCATAAATTTTGAAACTTATTAATTTGTTCTTCTGTGATTTTCCTCATATCTTTATTTTCAAAATATTTGGTGTACCATTCAATTGTCCATTTTAATGCTAATTCTGTATTTATTTTTGAATTCCATCCTAATCTGGATTTAGCTTTTTGGCAATTTAAAATTAAATTAGTCGCTTCATGTAATTGATTATTTTGAACTATCCAATCTATTTTACTTTTCCATAATTCATCAAATTTATTAATTATCCATGAAACTGATTTAATTTCATTTTTTTCAGGTCCAAAATTCCATCCTTCAGAAAATGTTTGATTATCATATAGTTTTTCAGCTAAAGATATGTATCCATTAAGTGGATCCATTACGTGTTGCCATGGTCTTACTGCATTAGGATTTCTAATATTCACACTTTCATTATTTTTTATTGAACGAATTATGTCTGGAATTAATCTATTCTCAGCCCAATCACCTCCACCTATGACATTTCCTGCTCTGACTGATGCTAATGCAACATTCTCTTTTGTATTGGAGTTAAAGAATGATTCTCTAAATGATTTTGTAATTAATTCTGAGCATCCTTTACTACTACTATAGGGATCATGACCTCCCATAGGATCATCTTCTTTGTATCCTTCTAATGATTCATTATTCTCGTAACACTTGTCACTTGTTACATTTATAACAATTTTTGATTTTTTTGTTTCTCTAATTGCATTAAGTAAATTTACAGTTCCCATAACATTAGTGGAATAAGTTTCAATGGGATCTGAATATGATTTTATCACAAGTGATTGAGCTGCCATATGAAATACAATTTCAGGTTCAACTTTAGTGATTGTTTCTTTTAAAAATTGATAATCTTGAACATCCCCATTAATGGAGTTGATTTCAGCTTCTATATTTGATATTTCAAATAGATTAGGGTTTGTTGGTATTGATTTTGAAAAACCAGTGATATCAGCTCCAAGTTTTTTCAACCAAATTGTTAACCAACTCCCTTTAAATCCCGTATGCCCTGTTATCAGAATTTTTTTATTTTTCCAAAATTTTTCATTCATTCCCAAATTTTCCAGGGTGCATTATTATTTTTCCACAGATTTTCTAAATAATTTTTATCCCATAATGTATCTACTGGATGCCAAAAATCATTGTGTCTAAATGCTGATAATTGATTATTTTGTACAAGTTTTTCTAATGGTTCTCTTTCCCAAACAGTTGAGTCGTTTTTAATATAATCAAAAACTGATGATTCTAATACAAAAAATCCACCATTTATCCATCCTCCATCACCTATTGGTTTTTCTTCAAAACTATTTACTATGTCACCGTTTAAATTTATTCTTCCAAATTTACCTGGTGGTTGAACAGCTGTAACAGTTCCAATAGTGTTTGTTTTTTTATGTAGTTGTATTGATTTTGAAATATTCATATTTCCTATTCCATCACCATATGTGAAACAAAATGTTTCATCTTCAACATGCGATTTAATTTTTTTAAGTCTTCCACCAGTCATTGTATTAATTCCTGTATCGACCAATGTAACTTTCCAAGGTTCTGCAAATTTTTTATGGACCTCCATTTTATTATTTTTCATATCAAATGTTACATCTGATCTGTGAAGAAAATAATTTGCAAAATATTCTTTAATGATGTAACCTTTGTATCCACAACAAATTACAAAATCATTAATCCCATAATGTGAATAATTTTTCATTATGTGCCATAATATTGGCATTCCTCCAATTTCGATCATTGGTTTTGGTTTAAGATGAGTTTCTTCACTAATTCTTGTTCCAAAACCTCCAGCTAAAATCACTGCTTTCATTTTATTACATTTTATTCTCTAAGATTTTAGTATTAAGGGCTTTGGTCTTTATTTTCATATATAATTTCTTTTGAGGCTTTTTCAACTGATTGTTTACTATTCAATTTTGGACTCCATCCTAAATTACTAACTTTTGAAATATCTAATTGCATATTTTTAATATCTCCAATCCAACCTCTTCCATCAATTGTACCTCCTTTTGTAGAAATTTTTACATTTTCTAATCCTAATGATTCACAAATAATTGATCCTATGTTTAAAACATCAATTTGATCTTCATTACCTATATTGAATACATCCACTTGATTTTTTGAATTTTCTACACAAAATAAAATTGCATTAATACAATCATCTACATGTATGTATGATTTGGTTTGTTTCCCATCCCCCAAAATCTCAAGTTCATTTTGATTTCTTTCAAGTTTTTTAATAAAATCCCAAATAACACCATGTCTACTTCTAGCACCTATCACATTTGCAAATCTAACAATTGTTCCTTTAATTCCATATGTGTGACAATATGAAGAAACCAGACCTTCACATGCTAATTTAGAACCTCCATAAACTGAAATTGGAAGTAATGGTCCATAATCTTCTGTAGTTGGTAAAATTTTTGGTTCACCATAAACTACTGATGATGAAGCAAAAACAAATTTATCAACATCCCCTTTTCTAATATTTTCTAGTATCGTAAATGTATTTTTGATATTTTGATTATATGCTAATTCTGGTGTTTCAAAACCTGTTCGAACTTCTGGATATGCAGCAATATGAAAAACAGTTTTGATTTCATTAAGAATATCTAATTTTTTTTCTAAATTTTCAATATCATCTATAATTAATTTAAAATTATTTTTATTATTACACATTTCTAAATTAGATTTTAAACCAGATGAAAGATTATCTAAAACAATTACTTCATTATTATTTTTAACTAATGTTTCAGTAAGGTGACTTCCAATGAATCCTGCTCCTCCAGTAATCAAAATTTTTCCTAAATCTAAATTCATACGTAAAAACTATTTCATAAATTAATAAATGTCACTACGTGAAATAGTGTACTTGTCTAAAAAATCAGTTTTAATGATTGTTAGAAAATATCCTGCAGATTTTGGTCATACTACTGTTATCAATAATCTATGTATTGAATTACAAAAAATGGGATATAAAGCTGGAATAGGTGCATTTGAATTTACTTCAAGCCCTCCTAAATCTATTGAACAAGTAAAGTTAAATAAATTTAAATTATTTTTGTATGGAGTTAAAATAATTAATTATGATGTGTTATTTTTACACCAATCTTATCCAAGTTATTATTTACTTACAAAAAAACCTAACAAACCTGTAATTCTGTATTATCATGGAGCATCAAATAAACTTCAAAGAATTAATTTCAAAATTTCTATGATGCTATACAAAAAAAGAATGGCAAAAATAATGGCTGTTTCTCAAGCTGGAATTAATCAAATGAGAAAAATGATAGGTAATATTTCTGCAGAAGTAATTTACAATGGTGTAGATACAAATTTTTACAATCCTAACTTATCTAAACCATATGTCAAAGGAGAACCTCAATTACTTTTTGTCAGTGCTTTACGACCCTACAAACAAGCATCTCTATTAATTTCATTTATGCCCGATTTATTAAAAAAATATCCTAAAATTCATTTACAAATTGTAGGTACTGGAGAACAAAAATTATTTCTTGAGAATTTAGTAAAACAACTAAAACTTGAAAATCATGTAGAATTAACAGGAAGAATTGACGATGAGCAGCTAAAATTTAGATATTCTTCATGTGATGTTTATGTTTCTGCAAGTACTTTTGAAGTCTGCCCTGTACCTACATTAGAGGCTATGGCTTGTGGAAAACCTTTAATTCTTTTTGATATCGAACCTCATCAAGAAATTATTAAAATTTCTAATGCTGGAAAAATTTTTTCGTTAGATAAAAATTCTAATTTTATTACCATTTTAGATGAAGTTTATCGAAATAAAAATCTGTATAAAAAATCTGCATTAGAATTTATTAAATCCCATGATTGGAAATCCATAACTAAACAGTTGATTCAGACTATAGATAAGTAATTTATTTATTATTTTTTGTATTTACTGCATAAATCATTCCTATATCGTCTGAAATCTTTTCTATTTTTATTTTAAAAAAATTATTTTTTAAATTTTGAATTAATTTTTTATATAATTTTAGATTTTCACTTGCAAAATGATATTCTATTATCATTTTTTCAATTTTTGAAAAATATTCTTTAGGGATTGATTCTATTATCTGATATTCTGCACCTTCACAATCTAGTTTTAATAAATTACACTTTTCAATTTTATTTTGATCAAATATCGATTCAATTGTAATTGAATTTACTTCAATGAAATTTTTTCCTGAATTTAAAATGCTGTGAGCAGAATCATCATTAGAATCAATAAATATTTTTAATTTATTTAATTGATTACTTACTGCAAAATTAAATGGAATTATGTTTTTAATTTGATTCAAATTTATATTTTCTTTTAAAATATTATAATTTTTTTCTATTGGTTCATAAGAAAAAATTTTACCATTTTTACAATACTGAGATGCAAATAAAGAAAATAATCCAATATGCGCACCAATATCTATCACAATGTCTTCTTTTTTAATACTAAATCCTGGTACTTCATAATCTTGTGCTAACCAAACAGTTCCTAATTGCATAATATCTGTTGAATTTGTTCGAATTTTGATTTTGATATTATTTTTTGTTTCTAATATTATATTTTCTTTTTTTATTGTTTTAAAATAAACCCCAATTAGTGTCTGCCAATTACTAAATGTTTTTCTAGCCTTGATTGCTAATTGAATTTTGTTCATTATTATTATATTTGAAGAAATAATGAATGCTTTAAAAATTTAATAATTAACTAATACAGATTAGTTTTTAACTACTCACACATTTATCTTGTAAATGAAAGTTTTAGTCACAGGTGCTGATGGGTTCATTGGAAGCCATCTTTGTCAATTTCTATTAAAAGAAAATCATGAAATTATTGCTATATCTCGAAATTTTAAACAATTACCTACATTAATTTCTAATTCAGATAAAGTTGATTTTAATCAGGTGGATGTTACTGATTTTTCAAATTTATCAAAAATTATAATTAAACAAAAACCAAATATTATCATTCATCTTGCAGGTGAGACATCACATAAACAATCATTTGAAAATCCAATATATGATGTTGATGTAAATACTAAATCAACATTATGCATCCTTGAAACAATTAAACAATCTAAATTGAAAACGAGATTTATTTTAGGAAGTACATTTATTGTTGTAGGAAAACCTGAAACTTTACCGGTAAATGAGGATACTGCTTGTAATCCATCTACAATATATGGAATTAATCGATTGAGTAGTGAATATTTCTGTAAAGTATATCATAATATGTATGATCTTGATGCAATTTCATTTAGAATTACAAATGCATTTGGTCCTAGAGAACAATATCTTACTCCAACTAAAAATGCGTTTAATTATTTAATTTATCAGGCATACAAAGGAAAAGATATAACAATTTATGATGAAGGGAAATTTTTTCGTGATATAATTTTTGTTAATGATGTAATTTCTGGAATTAATACTATAATAAAAAACGGCGTATCTGGAAATCTATATTGGATTTCTTCTAGTAAAAAAACATGGTTTTATGAAATTGGTAAGTTACTTGAAGAATTAACCACTGGAAAAGTGAAATATGTTGAATCTCCTTCTTACAATAATAAAGTTGATGTTGGAAATTTTGTAGTTGACAATTCAAAATTACAATCAATTGGGTGGAAAATAGAAATATCTGTAAAAGATGGAATAAAAGAAACGTTAGATTATTTTAAATCTAATTCACTATAATTAATTTTTTATACTAATTTTAAAAAATCTTTCACTGAACAAAATTCAAAATCTTTTAAAATTCTTTCAAACTTTTTTGTTGCACCTGCAAGATTATAATAATAATGCCATGCATATTCATTTATTTTTGGCATTTCAGGATCTAAGTCTTTAGGATGAATATAAAAAATAAATGAATTATTATTTTTGTTAATTTTATTTAATCCATATTTAATATAAAAATATGGCAAAAATCGTAAATGAAATCCTCCTGCAATTGGAATATTCCCTATAATTGGAATTCTATCTGTAGCTAAAGGAATTTCAATTAACTCACTTTCTACATCTTCAATACTTGGATTTGTAAGATTTGGTTTGTAAATATTTCTTGGTGCATTTCTTATTCCATATAATGGAGTTTTAACAGGAAAAATACTAGAATCATATTTAAAATATTTTGATAAAATTTTCATTGCCCAAAATGATTTTTTATCAATTGAAAAATATGGTGCTCTAAAACCTAATACTCTTTTTCCTATAATTTTTTCTAATATTTCAATTGATTTTATAATATCGTTTTCAAAATCTTTTTCTGTTGTTTTTCTAATATCTAAATGAGCATAGCTATGGCTTGCAATTTCATGTCCTTTATCATCAATTTTTTTAATTAAATCTGGAAATTTTTCTGCAATATATCCTAGTGTAAAAAATGTGGCTTTAATTTGATATTTTTCAAATAAATCTAGAATTTTATTTGTATTTTTTAACACTCTACTCTCATATTTTGACCATGATTCAAATGGAAGATCACAAAAAAAATCTTCTAAATCTACTGACATTATATTTTTATTTTTCATTCTTCTAGCCTGATGATGATATGTGTAAATTATCTGTATGTTAAATATTGATATAGACATAATATAGTAAAATAATAAAATATGTTTTCTATCGCCTGTATCCCAGCTTTTAATGTTGAACATCAAATTGCTGATGTGATTAAAAAGTCACAAAAATATGTTGATAAAGTACTGGTATGTGATGATGGTTCTACTGATAATACATCTGTTAATGCAAAATTATCTGGTGCAATTGTTATAAAACATGACAAGAATCTTGGAAAGGGCGCAGCTTTACAAACTCTTTTTCAGAAAGCAAAAGATCTTCATGCTGAGATAATTATTACAATAGATGGTGATGGTCAATTTTTACCAGAAGAAATTCCAATATTGATTGAACCAATTAAAATTGGAAAATTTGATGTTGTTATAGGAAATAGGTTTTTAGATACAGAAGAAATGCCTAGTTATAGAAAAGCAGGAAATAAAATACTTGATAAATTTACAAAACTTGCAGCAAATTTACCTTTTGAAGATACTCAAAGCGGTTACCGTTCATATTCAAAAAATGCATTAGAAAAAATATCTTTTTCTACAAATGGGTTTGGAGTTGATTCTGAAATTCTTATTGATGCAGTAAATAAAGATCTTAAAATAACTGAGAAAAATGTAACAGTCCTTTATAATACTGGTAATAAGACTTCAACTAAAAATCCTGTTTCCCATTCTATGGGAGTTGTTGCATCTATTATTGAATTAATTGCGATAAACCATCCATTGAAATATCTTGGTGTTCCTGGAATTATATTATTAATTATTGGTATTGCTTTTTCAGTAGTAGTAATGGGAATATTTAATGATACTAGATACTTTTCAATACCTTCTACTCTTTTGGCATTAGGAAGCTCAATAATTGGATTGATGTTATTATTAATGTCTGTAGTTTTGTACAGTATATCCCATCAACCAAGACGTAATCTTTAATTCATTAAATTATTCTATTTTTTTAATTACTCTTGCAGGATTACCTAATGCTACACAATTATCTGGGATATTTGATGCAACTACACTGCCTGCACCCACTATTGAATTCTCTCCAACTGTTACACCTGCAATAATTATACATCCTACACTCACTACAGCTCCATTTTTAATTTGAACTGGTTTAACTGTTCTTGGATATCCATGTTTTTTTAAAAATTCATTTGCAGTTGGATTAACATGTGCAAAAATCATTGAATTTGAACCAATTGTCACATTATCACCTATTTCTATTAATTCTGGATAAATTAGATCTATCAAAACATAAGGAGAAATATGACAATTTTCACCAATTTTTACCCCTCTGTTTTTCTGACATTTTACAACCCAATTTGAAAAAGGTGATGAATATCCTAAAACATGATAAATCCAACTCTTAGCAAATTTTAGATTTAATTTTATTTTACCGTATTTTCCTTTATATCCAAAATATTCCATTAATTCTTTTTCATTTATTTTTAAATAATCTGAGTTTTTCATATTATTGACCTATTTTAGCATAAAACGTTTAACTTTTCCGTAGCTTGTTTTTGGAATTTCTTCAACAAAATCAATTTTATTCGGAATTTTAAATTTTTCAAGGTTTTTCATACAATGAATTAAAATTTTTACTTTATCTAGATTAGATTCATTAGATTTCACAATGTTCAATTTTATTACTTGACCAAAAATTTCATTTTTAATTCCAAATGCAACTGCATCTATTACATCTGGAATTTGTTTTACAACCTCTTCAATTTCAATTGGAAGAACTTTCTCTCCTCCAATATTTATGATATCATCTTTTCTTCCTTTTAGAAATAAATAATTTTCATCATCTAAAAATCCTACATCTCCAGTTTTTAACCAACCATTTTTGATACTTTCATCAGCAATTGTATTATTCCAGTATTTTGAAATTACATTTTTTCCTTTAATCCAAATTTCTTCATTATCAATTTTAATACTAACACCTGGAGCTGATTTTCCAACTGATTCATCTCTTGAAGAATTTTTTTCAAAAATCATAAATGTTGAACGAGATGCTTCAGTTAATCCATAATATGTGGCTAGGTTTCCCTTTTTTAAAATTTCTTTATACTTTTGAACAGTAGTTTTTGGTATTGCAGTACTATTTGTTATAATTAGTCTAATGTTTGAAAAACAATTTGTTAAATCAAAGTTTTCAAATTTTAAAATTTTTATTAAAGTTGCAGGAATAGCTGAAAATGTTGTAGCATGATATTTTTTAATTGAATTGAGTAAATTTTCTATATTACTTGCATCTTTATGTAAAATTATCGTAGAACCTATTGTTAATGATGTGTAAATACATCCTAATCCAAATGAATGGTATAATGGTAAAGGTAAAATATCAATATCTGAAATTAAGTAACCTAAAACATCTATGATATTTTTTGTTGTAAAATTTAACATATTATGTGTAATTCCTGCCCCTTTTGGTGTTGATGTAGTGCCTGATGTAAAAATTAAATGTGCAATTTGATTTTCTTTGAAATTATTTTCTTTACTTTCTAATTGTTTTTCTAATTCAGAAATTTTTAAAATTGGAATATTGTTTTTAGTAAATTTTAAAATCTTATCAAATACATTTTCTGAACAAATTATTGTTTGTGACTTAGCTGATTTAATTTGATTATTGAAATTAGTTTCAGAAATTTCTGGAGGTATTATATGTACAGTACGACCAGATTTTATTATTCCTAAATACATAGTAATAAATGAAATTGAATTTTCTGAAACTAAACTAATTACCTCTTTATCAAAATTATTAATTTTTAAAGATTTTTTTTTAACTTCATCATACAATTCTTTATATGAAATTTTTTGATCTTCAAAAATAATAGCAATTTTATTTGGAAATTCCTTTGAATTATTTTCTAAATTATTTATTATGTTCATATTAGATGGACTTTTATGCATTCAAATAATTCATTAGCTGATTTAATTTCAATCGACTCATCTAATGTTAAAGAAATATTAAATTTAGCTTCTGATAATGTAATTAAATTTAATTGCGTAAATGAATCCCAATTTTCATAATCTTTTTGTTGTTTGTCCCAAACAAAATTATTTTCGTTAATATTTTGAAATACATCATAAAAAATATTTTTTATTTCATCTTTAACTTCTTTTTCATTATACAAGTAATGAGCTTGAATTAGTGGATAATAAATAAACCTTATCACAATTTATTTTATGTTAGAAAAATTAGGTGTAGGAATAGATATTGTTGAAATTAAACGATTCTCAAATAAGCCTTATGAGACTAACAAATTTTTTTATGAAAAAATCTTTCACCCTTCTGAAATAGAAAATTGTCTTAAACGAGTAAATAGTTCAGAATGTTTCGCAGGAAAATTTGCTATTAAAGAATCTGTAATAAAATCTATTTCTATCAATATTGAATTTCTAGATATTTTAATTACTTATTCAAATTCTAAACCTGTGGTCACTTTGAAAAATAATTCATCTTATGCATTTTTAGTTTCTTTAACTCATGAAAATACAAATGCTGTTTCAGTTGTCATTTCAGAAAAATTAGATTCTTAAAAAAATTCGTGTAATTTTAGATATTGTTACAAGAAATTTATTAAAGAAAATATTTGTTCCATCTTTAATAACCCATTTAGGAACAATTACTTCATTTTTGAATTGATTGATTAATTCTTCATCGTTAATTTTTCGTATTTTTTGATTATTTTCATATTTTCTGTTAATTTCTTTAAAATTTTTTAAAATTTCTAAATCTGCACAAATTTTCATTTTTCCCATACTTTTTGATAAGTAGAAAAAGAAAACTGCAATATCTACTAATATTAAACTTGGAATCATTTTAAAAAATGTTGATCTAGAGTATAGTGTTAAAAGACAATATTTTCTATTCCGTTCTAAAAGTTTGAATTTTAAAGGACTCCATCTAAAACTATATCCTTCAATTGGATGATAAACAATTGATGTAGGAACATAAAATGAATTTATTCCCATTAATGCACCTCTCCAACATAATTCAAAATCATCATGGAATGCAAATAAGAAAGAGTCAAACAAACCTATTTTATCTAGAATTTTTTTTGAAGTAAAAATACATGTGCCTGACGCAAAATTTATTTTTTCAAATTTTTCAAATTGGTTTTTATCTGTATCTCCTTTAGAACGTGAATATCCAAAACCAAATAGTTGAATCATATTTCCTGTACTAAGTAACATAGAATGATCTGTAGTGGCAAGAAATTTTGGTTGATAAAATCCATCACCATTTTTTCTATATGATAATAATAATTCTGATATCCAATTTGGATCAACTATTGTATCTGGATTTAAAATTACTATATACTCCCCTTTTGCAATTCTAATGCCTACATTATTTCCTTCACAATATCCTAAATTTTCAGAATTTTTAATCAATTTGATTGTAGGAAATCTTTCTTTGCATTTTGTATGACTATTATCTTTTGAAATATTATCAACTAAAATAATTTCTAAATTTTTATAATTTGATTTTTCTATTGATTCTACACAATCAATTAACAAATTTCCAGCATTATAATTTAAAATTACAATACTAATTAATGGATTTTTTGAATCTTTTTCTTGATTTATTTTAATTGTATTTTTTGACATAATTTATTTTTCTATAAATTGATTGTAATTATAATTTTTCATTAAATATTATTCCAACTATGAGGGATTTCTCTCATATGTTGACTTTTAGTCTGTTTTTGATTTTGAGATTGTATTAAATTATCAATTTTTTCTATAGATAAATTTGATTTTTTTTGTATTTCTAATTTTGGTATATTGTTTTGTCTTGCATATAATATTAAATCAACTATATGATATGGAACACTGTAAAAAAATTCTTCATCACTTGTATTAAAACTCCATATGTCTGGAGATGCATTTTTTTTCATAATTTTTTGAGGAATTTTTAAAAATTTACCTATTTGATAAATTTGTGATTTGTATAATTTTGTTAACGGCTCAATATCTGTTCCACCATCACCATATTTGACAAAATAACCCTGTAAAAATTCTGTTTTATTTGTTGTTCCAACAACACAAAAATTATTTTTTTCTGCATAATAATATAGCATTGTCATTCTAACTCTATGTTTTATTGATGATGCAGCAGTTAATTCTAAAAATTCTGTTGTTGAAATTTTAAATTTTTGTGTTTTCCCTTTATCATCAAGAATTTCTAAAAATGGTATTCCTATAGAACTAGAAAATTTAGAAGGAATGGCTACTCTATATTTACAATTTTTATCAAAATCTGGAAATTTTTCTTTTACAATCTTTTCTTTTTTTTCATAAACTCCAAAAGACTCTAGAATTGAAGTAATGTCAATTTTTTGTGTTTGTATTTCTAATTGTTTTGCTATTTCTTCCCCAAGTAATTCACTTTCAGGATCTGATTCTTTTTCAGGCATAATAATTCCTAAAATATTCATTGGATCAATTGATTTTGCACAAATTGCAGCCATTACTGAAGAATCAATACCTCCACTAATTCCAATTACTGCACCTTGTTTACCCATTTTTTTAAAAATTTCTTCATTAACAAAATTTGTTATACTATTAACCGTTTTTTCTACATTATCAATTTGAAGAAAATTATATTCCTGATCCATTAAGATTCAGCCTTTATGATGATAATTAAATATATGTCTAAAGAATTCCTTTTAAGATCAGTAGGAAGTTTTGTTTTATGACTAAAAATTTTGATAAAATCACAAAAAAAGTGGCAAATATGTATAAAAAATATCCGTATCCATCTCCTTCAACTGAAGTAAATCAAACAAATGAATTGTTAAATCTTCTCCGAATTTTTGAATTAGAAAGTAATATTCAATTAAAAAATAAAAAATTTTTGGATGCAGGGAGTGGAAGTGGACATAGAATTGTAAATGTTGCACAACATTATAAAAATTGTAATTTTCTTGGAATAGATATTTCAGATACATCATTAAAAATTTCTCAAACTATAAAAAATAAAAATAATTTAAAAAATATTCAATTTAAAAAATATAATTTAATGAATCCTACTTTTAATCTTGGAAAATTTGATTTTATACTGTCAATGGGAGTTTTACATCATTTATCTAATCCTAATAAAGGATTAGAAAATATTTTAAAAGTTTTAAAAAAAGACGGTATGATATTTGTTTATCTATATGGAAAATTAGGTGGCCATAAGCGTATTTTAAATAAAAAACTTCTTTCTCTTTTATTAAATAAAAAAAAATCTGATTATGATTTAGGAATAAAGCTTGTTCGTGATCTTGATATGAATAAATTTGAATACGGTTGGAACTTAAATTTTAAAAATAAGGAAGAAGAGGATTCACTAATTGTTGATTCACTTTTACATGCAAATGAAAAATTATATGATTTTAATGATATTCATAAACTATTCAAAAATTCTGATTTATTTGGCTATTCAATTTTTGGAATTAGTACTGGTACACAAGGATTTCTTTTTGATTCTAGTATAAATAAAGAAAAAAAATCATTAATTCCACAGACAAATATTTCTAAATTCTTAAAATCTGATCTTTCCTTGTCTTATTACGAATCACTTAGTATTAATGATAAATGTAAAGTCCTGGATCTTTTGTATGAACCAAATGGCTACACAATAATTGGTTTTTCTAAACAGGCACATGCTAAATTAACAAATAACAGGTTAAAAAGAAACTTTATTCAATTATCTTAATCTAATTTTCTAGTTTTGTACATCTATGGATTTTTTACTATTTCTGTCACATCTTCAAATTTGTATGGTTTATCATAAGTACTCCAATATGCTTTATCTTCTAATAATTCAAAATTTCCATTAAAATTTGAATTAAACATTATTCTAAATGAATTAACTGGACTGATATTTTCATATAGTAATTCTTGACCTTTAGGCATGTAATATGCATTAAAATTTGAAAATCTTTGTTTTAACATTTCATTATTTGGATTATCCCAATCAAAATCAAAATCTGTTCCATGATCTGATGATATTATAATGATGGAATCACGTTCATTATCATTTAAAACATTATTTACAAATTCTTCAATTCTTAAATTTGCATATTGTAGTGTTCCAAGATATCTATCTTTGTCTTCTTGTGTGCCCCATTCATTATAATATATTCTTGGCATTACATGTTCTCCATTTGGACCAAAGACATTTGGTGGATGAGGTAGTACAATATGACCTAAAATAAAAACTGGTTCCTCAAATTTATCATGAATTTCAGATAATTCTGTAAAGAAACATTCTTGATTCTTTCTAATATTTTCATTCTGTATGATTGTTAAAAAATATTCAAACATGTTAATTTTGTTAATCATAGTCATTAACTTATTTGATTCTAGAAAATTCTCATTTTCACATGCTTTGTAATCTGAATTAATTTTTTCAAAACTGTTGTTTGGAAAATCTATTGTTTTGTATCCTTTTGATTTAAAAATTTCCATAACTAGAGAATTTTCCATCATCGTCATTGGCGTAATTTGATCCTTTGACTCTTCCCCTAAAACATCTTTTAGAAAATTAAGATATTTCATATTCATTGTAGATGGAATTGATAAAAATGTTTGAGCATAATTACTATGACTATTTGATGCTATAAAAAATCCTTTTTGTTCTAATAATTCAATAAATTTTGAATTATTAAATCCTAAATCTCTTTCTAAACTAGATTCACCAGCATAACCATCTAAAATAATATAATAAACATCAGGATATTTTTGTAAATCTCCAACAAGTGAAATCATTTTTTTATCCTGAATATTCATTGGTATCCCAACTGTTTCATTAATGGATTCTTGTTCTAAAACTACTATTCCTAAACCTTCATTTTCTAAAGCATAAATTCCAATATTTGTAACTGAAACTAAAATTAATGTAATTCCTACAACATTTAATATTTTTGTAATATTATCAAATTTTAGTTTTGTTCTAAAAATATACAATCCTATTATAAAAAAAGCAACAACATATGGAATAATCAAAAACATATGTCTTCCAATTGTAAAACCCCCTAACTCAAAACCAGATATTTGGAAATAAATATAGCCATATGAAAATATTAATCCAATTATTGTAGAAACAAAGATTCCTGATTTTGACCAATTTTTAAAAATTAATTTTGTTATCAAAAAAATTATTGTTGTAAAAATCAACATAATTACGACTGGTTGAATTAGATAATTTGGTAATAATTCCTGCATATTTGTTGAATATGTAGAAATAATTGGAAAAATAGCAAAGAAATACGGGTGAAAAACACTTGTTTTTTTAATCCACATAAATTTAATGACTGAATTCATAATAAATAGCATTATCCAATATTGTCATACAAATTTTTAATTGAAATAGAAGCATTAATTTTTTATAACATTTTTGAAGTTTTATATGAAAAAACAACAAAATTTCAGCAAAATTTTTACTTCTAAGGCTAACGTTTTGGAATTTCTTAAAGATAAAATTTCTGAATCTAAAATTGAAAAATTATATTATTTTTCTGTTAATGAATGGAATTATGACAATACAATTATTTTGAAAAATATTTCAAAAATATTTTCTAATAATTTAGTGATTATTAGAAGTTCAGCAATGGGTGAAGATTCTATTGATAAATCAGAAGCAGGAAATTATTTAAGTATTCAAAAAGTTGATTCCTCCTCAAAACAAAAACTTAGAAATGGAATAAATAAAATAATTAAATCATATGCAGAAAAAGATAATAATAATTTAAAAAATCAAATCTTAGTTCAAAAACAGGCAACAAATATTATTACAAGTGGTGTAATCTTTACAAAATCAATTAATACTGAATCTTCATATTATTTGATAAATTATGATGATGGTAAAAATACTGACAGTGTTACAAAAGGTGAAGTAGGAAATATAATAAAGATTTTTAGATATATTAAGTTCAGTAGTATTCCAAAAAAATGGAAAAAATTGATTAAATCTGTACAAGAAATTGAAAAAATTGTTAAAACAGATCTTCTTGATATTGAATTTGGAATTGATAGAAATAATAAAATAATTATTTTTCAAGTTAGACCTTTAACTATTCTAAAAAATAATGAAATAAAAAATCTAAAAAATAATGAAATAAAAAATCTAAAAAATAATTCAATAAAATTATTAGAAAAAAATAAAAAATCTTTTCTCAAATTACAAAAATCTTCTTCTTTAATTGGAAAAAATACTGTTTTTTCAGATATGTGTGATTGGAATCCTGCAGAAATTATTGGAAATAATCCAAATTTGTTGGATTACTCTTTATACGATTACCTAATTATGAGAAAAACTTGGCATACTGGCAGAGAAAAACTAGGTTATTCAAAAGTTGATACTCCTTCTTTAATGGTTAAATTTGGTCAAAAACCATATGTCGATGTACAAGCAAGTTTTAATTCATTATTACCTGAAAAAATTCCTGAGAGATTAAAAAATAAATTAGTTAATTACTATTTAAAAAAACTTATTCAAAATCCTTTTTTGCATGATAAAGTCGAGTTTGAAATATTATTCACTTGTCATGATCCTTCACTAAAAAATCGTTTGAAAGATTTAGAAAAAAATAATTTTTCAAAAAAAGAAATTTCTACATTAAATGAGATCTTAAAAGAATTTACAAATAATATAATTGAAAATTTCCCAAATATTCTTTGTGAAACATTACATAAAATTGATAGACTTCAAGAAAATAGACATGAATTATTAAAAAAATTGAAACAAAACAGAAATCATATAACAATTTTAAACACTATTGAACAATTATTGAATGATTGTAGAGATATTGGAACATTATATTTTTCATTGATGGCTAGACTGGCATTTATTTCATCAATAATTATGAAGGGATTAATTGAAAATGGTCTTTTAGAGAAAAAAATGTTGGAAGATTTTATGGGTAATCTCAATACCCCATTAACAGAAATTCAAAATGATCTAAATTCTTATGTCAAAGGTACTTTTTCAAAAAAAGAATTTCTTTTGAAGTATGGTCATCTAAGACCTGGGACATATGATATAAATGCAATACGATATGATAATGATGTTAATTTTTTCAATAATGTTAAATTTTTAAAAACAAAAGATCATGATTTTCAGTTTAAAGAAAAAAAATTTAAAAATATTATACAAGAAAATCTTCCATACGATTCTGAAAAATTTATGTTTTTTGCAAAGGAGTCAATTATTCAACGAGAAAAAATCAAATTTGAATTTACAAAAAATCTAAGTGATGTTCTTGAATTAATTGCTGAAATTGGTGACTTATTTGAATTTAGTAGAGAAGAAATTTCTAATCTTAGTATTGATTTTATACTTAAATGTAAAAATCAAAAAGATTTTAGAATTAAAAATTTATGGAAAAAGAAAATTAAATTTGAAAAAAATTCTAAAATTTTAAATAATTATTTAACACTTCCACCACTTTTAATTCATAAAAATGATTTTGAAATACAAAATCATTATATTTCTAAGCCTAATTTTATTACATCTAAAAAAATTATTGCTGAAACATATCAAATTAAGACTTCTAAAAAAATTAATGATTTAGAAAATAAAATAATTTTAATTGAAAATGCTGATCCTGGATATGACTGGATATTTACAAAAAATATTTCAGGATTGATAACAAAATATGGTGGTGTAGCATCTCATATGTCTATTCGATGTTCTGAATTAGGATTACCAGCTGCAATTGGTTGTGGGGATATTTTATTTGAACAATTACAAAATTCTCAAAAAGTTATGCTAGATTGTAAATATGAACATATTATTACTTTACAACAAAAGAACGAAGATAGATATATTGAAGAAAAAAAACTTTTAAAATCATTGGGTTACATAAAATAATTAATCCCAATTCATTGTAACTGTTTTATAATGAAAAAGATATTTTACTATGTTGGTTAAAAAAATAGGTATTTCTTTACGTGTTGAAAATATAAAAAAATATGAAGAAAAACGAGACTCAATAAGCCATGACTGGATTGATTTTTTTAAAAAATTAAATTTTATCCCTATTTTAATTCCAAACAAACTTCATGACGTAGAAGCATTTCTTAAAGAAATAAAATTAGATGGATTAATTCTATCTGGTGGTGATAATATTGGTGATGATCCGGAGCGAGATGTTACTGAAAAGAAAATTATTGATTTTGCCATGCTTCATGAAATTCCCTTGTTAGGTGTTTGTAGGGGAATGCAAGTTTTAAATCAATTTTTTGACGGAAAAATTATTTTAAATGAAAACAATAATCACGTTGCTCAAAATCACTCCATTGAAATAATTAATTCCAAATTCTCACACTTTCAGAATTTTCAAAAATTTGAAGTTAATTCTTTTCATAATAATTTAATTAAAAATGAAATTTTAGGTGATAAACTTACTCCGTTTGCAATTTCTAAGAGTGATAAAACAATAGAAGGATTTTATCATCAAACTTTACCTTTTGTAGGTGTAATGTGGCATCCAGAAAGAGATAATTCCAATTCTATTCAAATTGAATTATTAAAAATGATTTATTGTGATTAAATTTGGTCAAATTAATAATTTTAGCAGCTGGTGAGGGTAAGCGACTTCGACCCCTAACTCAAAATATTCCAAAATGTTTAGTTAAAATTTTTGGAAAACCATTACTTGAGCATCAGATCGATGTAATAAAAAAATGTGGTATAAATGAAATAATTATTGTTACTGGACACTGTGGTGAAGCAATCAAAATTCCTGATATGCAATTTTACAAAAATGAGAAATATAGTTTGACTAACATGGTTGAAACTCTTTTTTGTGCTGAAAAAGAATTAGATGGCCCTGTAATAATTTCATATGGTGATATACTTTATGAGAAAAAAGTTTTAGAAAAACTATTGAATTCAAAAAATGACTTTTCTGTAGTTATAGATAAAAATTGGAAAGAATATTGGCAAATTCGTACTCAGAATATTTTAGATGATGTTGAAAGTTTAACGTTGAAAGATGGATTTATCACAAATTTAGGTCAAAAAGTTAATTCTTTAACTAATATTCAAGGTCAATATATTGGATTAATGAAATTTCAAAATGATGCCATATCTATTTTAAAAGATTTTTATCATATTTCTAAAAAACAATCCGAGTCTGGTTCAAACCCTTTAAATTTTAAAACTTCTTTTGAAAATTCATACATGACTGATTTTTTACAAGGTCTCATAAATAATGGTCATAAGCTGAAAGCAATTGAAATCAATGGTGGATGGCTAGAATTAGATACATTAAATGATTTAAAAATTTATGAAAATTTATACAATAAAAAAATATTAAATAAATTTTTTAATTTAGAGGATAATTAATTTGAAACCAAATATTATTTTTGTTCTTTTAGACGGTGCTAGATACGATCGTTTAGATTATTCATCAGAATTTTCTACTTTAAAAAATGAAGGATTTTTAATGAATAATGTTTCTACTGTCTTCCCCTATACATCTGGTTCTTTAAACGTAATATTTTCAGGGAAGTATGGTAAAGAAAATGGTGTTGATGGTTATTACAAAGTACTTCAGCTAAAAGATTCTGTTCAAATCTTGCCAGAAATTCTACAACAATCTGGATATTTTACTGCAAGAGGGATTATCAATGATAAACTATTATCGCCTAGAGGATACAATATTAGAACTTCACATAATGAATATGAAGATAATTTGAATGAAATTCATCCAAAATTAATTTGTGATACCTTTGATCAAGCTAAAAATAAACCTGTTTTTTTATTTTTACAATTCACACGTATACACACAGTTACTGTTTCAGAAGTACTTAAAAAATATGAATGGAATGATAAAAATTTTTATGATCAAATAGATTTTAATCTTAAACAATATGATAAAACATTTGAAGAAGCATGTATCTATGCTCAAAAAATTATTAAAACAATAAAAAAACTTGGTAAAGAAAAAGATACAATCATTATATTTTTTGCAGATCATGGAACAGGGGTGGGAGAAAGGTTTGGAGAACGAAATTATGGTTCATTTACATATGAAGAAACAATACGAACATTTTATTATTTTTGGGGAAAATATATCCAAGAAAATAAGATATGTAATAAGCTAAAAAGTACTATGGATATTTTACCGACAGTTTTAGATTTATGTCAAATTGAAAATAATTTAGAGCTTACAGGAACAAGTTTTGCAAATTATGTCACTGGTTTAACAACTGACATAATTGAAAATAAATATACCTTTTCAGAAACAGGTGCATTACACGGTCCATCTCCATCTCCAGAAGTATCAAATGTTTTCTGTATTAAGACATCTAATTATAAATTAATTTATAATTCTTCTAAAAATTTGTGGGAATTATATGATATAAAAAATGATAAAAATGAAAAAAATAATTTAATAGATACTTTACCATTAATTGAAAATAAATTAAAAGAAAAACTTTTGAGTTGGATTAATCGTTAATTAATACAATTTAGAATTGCAATATGTTTTAAAACAGGATGAATTATAAAATAAGTTTCACCATTTTTAGGATCCTGTTGGCTGAAATTGCTTTCTTTTAATATTTGTCTTTGTAAAATATCCATTAAAGTTTCTGATCTTATGAAAGGATCATAAACTTCATCAATAAATTGATGATTGGGCTTTTCAAATTTTTTTTGATAAATTACATTTCCTGTGTCCAAATTCTTATCCATTATGAATGCAGTAACACCTGCACTCTGTTCATTAATTATACTATAGTAGAAACATGTACTTCCTCGATAATGTGGTACAATTCCAGGATGCATGTGAATGAATTTTATGGGCAAATTAAGAATATCTTTTTTTAAAATTCCTCCACCAGTAAAAATAAAATAATCACAATTTTCTTCTTTTAGAAAATTAATCAATTTTGGATGATTTATATCTAAAAAATTAAATTCATTAAATAGAATATTGTTTTTTAATAATGTATTTTTCGTTGATTCAGAAATGTCAAAACCAAATTTTTTTGAAGTACTAATAACTTCTTTTGAAAATTCAATTTCAATTGCATTATTCATTAATACATAACTATCTAACAAAATTTTTTGTTGTTGTAATTTTTGTAAATATGCTCTTGAACGTTCATCATTAGTTAATATTATTCCAACTTTCAAAATATTGATAACCTCTTTTCAATTTTTAGAATAAAGTTCAATTCTTCTTTTAAGCAATATAGAACTAAATTCAATTCTTCATTTTTTTCAATGTTTTCTATTTCTGAACATAATAAATCATTTAATTTTAAAACTGTATTGAGAAATTTTAAATTTTTAGTTTTTTCATATTTAATTATGCATATAGTTGATAATAAAATATAATTAATTATTTCTTGATAATTTGATGAAGTTTCAATAAATAATTTATTATAACTAGAAAAAATTCTTTTTTTGACTTCAAATTTTTTTATAAAAATATTTATGATTTTATCGTTTTTTTCTAAATTTCCACTATCTTTCAAAATTGATTTTAGTAAATAATTTGTAAAAAATTCTGATTCTCCATTTTTTTTAATTTGTATATTTTTTAATATTTCCTCAATTTTAAATTCTTTTTTGATCTTTCTTATTAAAATTTCAATCTTGTTTTTTCTTAAATTTTTGTACTCTGAAAGAAAATTTTTTCCATTAAATGGTGTTTTTTGATATTTTTGTGGATGATTTAATTGATCTTTTTTTGAATAATTATAATTGATTTCCATACTGATTTTCCTTAAAATCCCATTTTTAGAGATAACCCAATTTTGTTAAAATATCTTTGGCTTTCTGAATCTCTTCATCACTCATTTTATTTTGATTTAGTTTTGAATTTTTAATAATTTTTTGAAGCTCATTTTCCATTTTTTCTACAATTTCTTTTTTTGTTTCTGCAACATTATTTTTTTCTTCTGGATCATTTTTTAAATCAAATAGTTTGACATTTTTTGTCGGCTCATCCCTTGATCTAATATACTTAAATTCTGATGTTCTTATTCCAATAATTTTTGCTAATCCTCTTTTGTCTTTTTTATCTATAATTTGCGCTAAATTAATTCCCACTTCAATATATGCAGGAACTTCATCCATTTCATTTCCTTCAATTAATAATTTTAAACTCCTTCCATCAACTTCTTCTTTATTTTCAATTTCTATCAAATCTAATATTGTAGGAAATATGTCTACATGTCTTACTAAATTTGAAATTTTTCTTTTAAAATTAATATTTTTCCCATAAAATATCAACGGCACTTTAATTAATTCATCATATAATTCAATTCCTGCTCTTGTGTTAAATGAACGCATTTCATATGGTGTTAAAGTTTGTTTCAACATTTCTTTTTTATATGTTTGAGCTGCAAATCTTAAGTTTAATACTGCTTTTAATCCTACTTTTTCTAAAAATGGAATATTTTTTGTTTTTTTCCTAATCACTTTTTGTATTGTTGGAATTTCTGAAATATTTTCTCCTGTAACTGGAATATATTCCCCATGATCAGAACTAATAATTAAAATTGTATCATCAAAATTCATTTTCTCCATCATTTTTCCTATCCAAATATCTATTGATGAAATTATTTGATCATACTTAGTTTTACCAAACTCCTCTGACTCAAAGCCTTTAGGAACTAAATATGGTGGTCTAATATCCATTAGATGAATATACATAAACCATGGATTTTTTAATTTATCCTTATTTAGAAATTCAATTAATCTATTACCTAGTCCTTCATCAAGTGGTTTCCATAATTCTTTATTTTCAAAAGAATAATGTAATGATTTATCACTTTTTGAAACAAGATCAATAAAAAATGGTGTATCTGGTGTAAAACTGTAAGTTTCATATTCACAACTTTTTAGTAAATCAATGAATGTTTTTGTATTTGATGAAAAATTAATTTGGGTTAAACCTGTTCTATGCGGTGAATTTGCTGTAAAAATACTTGCTAAACTTGTTCCAGTTTGATCTGATGAACTAATTGTTTGAGAGAAATAAATTCCATCATGTATTAATTTGTCTAAATTAGGAGTTTTAGATGATTTGGTTTCTCCTATACACTTATCTTCTCTTAATGAGTCAATTGTCAGAAAAATTACGTTAGATTTCAATTTTTTTCTTTGATTGAATCTATTATTAATTACTTGTTTAAATTCGTTCTAGTAATTTTTAAAATCTTAGTCCTTTTTAGAAACTCGAGATAGTTTTTCTTTTAATTTAAACCAATAAATCTTCAATGTAATCACAACTCCAACTAATGCACCTATAATTGCCTGAATAACAACACTACCTGTTCCTGGATCAAGATATGCATAGGCGTCAGATACAAAAAAACTTGTAGCAAATAATATGCCCAGAATAACTGTGATTGATTTCAATTCGTTAATTTTGTTTTTTAATTTGTATTAATATTAGTTATGTTTATTTCACATTTTATTCTTATTTTTAAATTTAATTTTTGAGAAATTAAAGTGAAATTTTTGTTCCTTCTCCTAAAAGAAATATTTTAGAATTTTTATTATCTTTATTTTGAGTTATTTCTGATTCATTTGAAATAATACTGTCTTTGATTTTCCCTCCATAATCAATTTTACAATTTTTCATAATTATGCTATTTTGAATATTGGAATTAGATATTTTTGAATTATCTCCAATACTTGTATTGGGACCAATTATACAATTTTTTTCAATTATACAATTTTTACCTATAATAACTGGACTAATTATCTTACAACCTTCTTTCAAAATACTATTTGCTCCAACAATTATATTTCCAGAAATTTCAACATTGTTTTCTTTTTTTCCTTCAAATATTGGAGACATTTTATTTAGAATAATATTATTTGCTTGAATAATATCTTCAGGAGTTCCTGTATCTTTCCAATTACTTTCAACAGTATTATAGATAATTTTTTGTTTTTCTTCTAACATCATTTGTAATGTATCTGTAATTTCTAGTTCATTTCTCCAGGATGGTTTAAGTCTTTTAATTGCTTCAAATATTTTTGGTTTTAATAGATACACTCCAATTACAGCAAGATTTGATGATGGATTTTTTGGTTTTTCAACAATTTTTGTTATAATCCCTTCTTTAACATCTGCTATTCCAAATCTTGTTGGATTATCTACTTTACATAATACAATTGATGCATCAGCATCACTTTTTTCAAAGTTTTTTACATATTCTGTAATGTCATCCAGTAAAATATTATCTCCTAAAAATGTTAAAAATTTTTCATTTCCGATAAATTCCTTACATAATAAAATAGCATGAGCAATTCCTTTAGGTTCATCTTGTTCTACATATGAAATTTTTACTCCAAATTTACTGCCATCTCCATAATACTCTTTAACTTTTTTTGAACCAATTCCACCAATAATGATGGCAATTTCAATAATTCCTGCATCTCTAATCGATTCTAATCCATATTGTGACATGGGCTTATTTGCAATAGGTAAAAGCTGTTTTGGACCAGTATGCGTAAGTGGTCTTAATCTTGTTCCGTGCCCACCGTGTAGAATTATACCTTTCATCTAATTACCTTTTTCTTCTTCCATTTATTCTAATTATTTCCATGGTTTTTTATTTTGTAAAGTTTGAGATAAACCCATCCACCAATTTTCATTATTTAGATACCAATTCACCGTTTTTTCTAATGCTTCATCAAAATTTACTAATTCTTTCCATCCTAACTCTGTTCTTATTTTTGTAGAATTCATACTATATCGAAAATCATGGCCTGGTCTATCGTCTACAAATTCTATTAATTCCTCGCTCTTATCCATTAGTTTTAAAATTTTTTTCACAATTGTTATGTTATCAATTTCATTATTTGCTGAAATATTATAACTTTCATTAGTTCCTTTTTCAATAACTTTGATAATTGCATTACAGTGATCATCAACATAAATCCAATCTCTAATATTTTTTCCTGTACCATAAATTGGAATTTTTTTATTTTGTTTAGCTAGTAAGATTGTTTTAGGAATAAGTTTTTCTGGGAATTGATGTGAGCCAAAATTATTAGTACATCTAGTAATTTTACAATCTAAATCATATGTAATTTTATATGAATTAATTAATAATTCTGCACATGCTTTGCTAGATGCATATGGACTAGATGGATTAAATCTGAATAATTCATTAGCATTTTCAGTTTTTAAACTACCAAAAACTTCATCTGTTGAGATATGAATTAATTTTTTATTTTCTTTCTTTAAAATTTCTAATATATTATACGTCCCCATTACATTTGAATCTAAAAATGGCTTAGCATTTGCTATGCTTCTATCTACAAAAGATTCTGCAGCAAAATTTACTATTATGTCTGATTTTGCTATAGCTTTTTTCATTAATTCAAAATTTGTAATATTTCCTTTGATGAATTCATAATTTTTTTTATCTTTAATATCATCTAAATTTTTTTCATTAGAACCATATAGTCCTGCGTCGATGTTTAGTACTGAACATTCTGGAAAATTATTAAATATTTTTTTTATAAAATTACTTCCTATGAAGCCTAAACCTCCAGTCACTAAAAATTTCATAAGTTTTCTAAAATTTTATACAATAAATTATTTTGTTCTGCTGATTTACTATATTTTTTTAAGTAAAATCATTGCTATGTTCCCATTAGGATCTTCTGACATTGGTTTTTTTAGATTTATTCTATATTTTAAAAATGTCAAAAAACTATTTTTATGTATAAAATCTAATGCAATATCTTCTCTAAATATCGTATAATCCAACATTTTTAACCCCACATCCTCTAACTCTTCAAAATTTTTTTTACTAAATAACATATTAGAATAATATGATTCCTGTTTGCTGTTGCTATAATCTTCAATTACATATTTTGATTCAGGATTTGTAGTTACAATAAATATTAATCCATCATGATTAAGATTTTTTTTAATATTTGAAAGAATTTGTTTAGTGTTACGAAGATAGTTTAGAACTTGTGTAAAACAAATCAAATCATATTTTTCATCCAATTGAAAATTTTCGTCAAAATATGCACATTGAATATTATCTGTAACTGCCATTTTATTTTTTAATTTATTAATTTCAATTCCTTTTCCTGTGATCCCTATATTGTTTAATTTTTTTATTAGAAATCCATAACCTGCCCCAATATCTAAAATAGATTTAAAATTCATTTTTGTTTTTGTTTGAAGATAGTTTAGATAATAATCTATAATTTTCTTTTCAATTGGATGTTGTATTTGTTTCAAAATTAACTCTTCAATTTTTGAATAATCTTTACAAGTATCAATTTTTTGTTGTTGATACTCTTTTTCAAGAAATATTGCATTACATAATTGACATCTGTAAATCTTCAAATTTGGATTAATAATTTCTAATCTGTTATCTGAATCACATGCTAAACATTTCTTCATTTCCTTTTTCAAATAATTTTTTTATTAATAAACATAACATGATGATTAATTATTTTAATTTAATTTATTTAATACATATTAAATTAATATTTTGTATGGATGAGATTTACCAATTTAAATTAGAAAAACATGATACTAGAAGCATTTCTGATGATCATGTTAATGGTTCTCTTACTGTAATTTGGAGAGATTGGGATAAAATATTGAAACATTCTCCTAAAATGGTTTATGTAAGCTCTGTTGAGCCTAGAGAAATTAAAGGGCCTCATATTCATACTAAAAGAAATAGTTATTTTACTTGTATTCATGGAAAAGTTTTATTTGTATTGAAAAAAAATGATGGAAGTTATATTGAAATTGAATCTGATGAGCAGAATCCCACTATGATTTATGTACCAAAAAACATGCCTTCAGCACATCTAAATTTATCTAAATCCACATCAAGAATTCTTACAATTGCTGATCTTGCATGGAAGCCAAATGATAATGAAATGATGAATTCCACTTTTTTAGATTATGATTGGAAAAAATGGGAATAATTTATTATTTATCCAATAATTTATTTTTTAAAATTTCACATGAATTTCCTTGAAAAGAAAAATATTTTTCAATAAACAATTTTCCATTTTTTATTAAATCATTTCTAACATCTTCATTAAACAAAATCTTTTCCATCTGATTTTTTAATTCTGAATTATTTGAAACTGACAGTACTGCTTTCTGTTTTATTATTTCTTCTTGCTCAAAATTTTGTTTTTCAGGTAAAAATACTAAACTAGGTTTGTTTAAAATTAATGCATCTAACAGAATTGTTGAATAATTTAATGAAATTAAAACATCACATGATTTTAGTAATTTTAAAATATCTTCATGTTGATAAACAGGAATAGATGGATCAACTTTTTTAATTATTGGTTTTATATCAAAATATTCTGTTGCATGTAATTTTATAATGGGTTTTTTATTTGAATTTTTTTTAATATATTGTAATGTTTCTTTTAGAAATGACTCAAAACGTTCAATTGCTCTGGTATCATTTCCATCAAAATTAACATGAAAGAATAAATTTGATGCAATTAAAATTGTGTTATTATTCTCATTTGATTTTTGTTTAAAAAATTTATCGTGTCTTGGGCTTCCAACAATTGTAATATCTTTTGAATTTACATTTTGTTTTAGAAGATAATCTTTCATAATTTCACCCCATACTAACATTTTTGAATTATTTGAAGGTAATACAGGCATAATTGAATGATATTTGTTAAATTTTGGATTTAGTGTCATAATTCCATGCTGTAGACAAAAAATAGGAATTTTTCTTTTATTTGCAAGAAAACTAATCTCTTTTTCCTCCATTCCTGTATGAGCCCAATCTAATACTGATTTAATGTTCATTTCATTGAACATTATATCAATTAAAACTAATCTCTTGATACTTTCAGAAAACCGCTTAGTGATAATGTCTGAAAACTCATTTTCAATTATTTCCCAAAATGATTCTTGGTTATGAGAAAAAATAGCATTTAATGAATTTTTATCATTCAACATTTTTTTTAACTTTTTATTAAATTCTTTTTGATCTAATTCATTTTTTTCTTTTGTAATTTTATTTTCAAAATCTTTAATAGATAAAATTTTGCAGTTAGAATTTTTTATTATTTGTAAAGTTTCTAAATTCCATATTGCTGGTTTCCTTTGATTTAAAATTATGATATTTTTGTTAGAAACAGGGAATGATTTTAATAAATCTTCATAAAGTTTTGTATTAAAATCAATCAATAAAATTGATTCATTATTGAGTAATAATTTTTTATTTAATTTTGTTCTCCAAATTGAATTAGAAATTTTCTCCATTATTTTTTTTAATCTAAAATAATTTTTTCTTGAAATTTTAATATTTTTTGTAGTAACACCTAAGCTTAATGGAATTGAAATTTCGTCAAAAAATAATCCTGTTTCTTTTCTTTTTTCATAATTTTTAATTGTAATTTCTTTTTTTTTACAAAATTCATTAACATATTTTTTTAATGAATAAGAAATTATTTTTTTTGGTTCTTCTTTCTCAACAATTTTTTTAATTCCAATTACTCGTTTTAAAATTTTTAAAAAATAACTAGGCATTTCTAATTCTAAAAGAGAACCTAAATTGATTTTATCATATTCTAGATATTGTGATATTTTTTCATTTTTATACCATGATGTACCTAATTTTAATGAAAAACTATCAATTTCTATCTTATCTTCTTCTGAAAAGTAATCCTCTACCAGTTTATGTTTAATTTTATTTTGATTTAGTGTTTTATGTGAATCAAAATCAAAACTTACAACAAGTGAATTATTATTAAATATCTTTTTTTCAATAACATTGAAATCTATTTTTCCTTCAACTAAAATTATTTCATTCATTAACTAAACCTCTTTTTTAATATTTGAATTAAATCTGATGAAATAAGAAATGCTCCATATATGTTGATAATTATAAACCAATCCCAATTTTTTAAGAAAATCCTTTTTCCTAAGTTTTTTGCACACCAAATTGTAAAGGGTAAATTAACGAATACTAGTCCTATTTTTCCTGTATTTTGATTTTTTAAATGTGAAATAATACCATTACTTGAATATCCTCCTAGATATTTTTTCATTAAAATCTCATCCACCACATGAATGTCTCCATGTTTTAAAACATTCAAAATTATTGCAAGATCTGAACCTCCAAATGGTGTAACTATCATACATTTTTTAAGAATACTTCTTCTAAATACCGAATAAAGTGAAGTTGATCTATCCATTCTCAAATACAATGTAGATTTTTTTTCGTATGTTCCAAATGCTGGAAATGTTTGAATAAATTTTGAGCGTTTATCAAATCTATATTTAAATTTGTTTTTAAATTTTTGAAAATATCCTTCACTACTATTTTCTATATAACTACCTCCAAAATATTTCACATCACTGATACTTCCAATTAATTTTTTATTTTTTTCTAATTCAATTAAATTTTTTTCAAGAAATGTTTTTTCATGTTCATCATCTACAGCAAACCATACAAAATATTCTCCTTGTGCTTTATTTAAAACAAAATTAAAATTCCAATATGGGCCCATATTTTTTTCTTGATTAAATATTTTAAATCTTAAATCCTTTTTCTCATATTTTCTACATATTTGTAATGTTTTATCTTTTGATGCGTTATCCGAAATTATTACTTCAAAATCTTGAATTGATTGATTTAGTATTGATTTAATTATTTTCTCTATAGTTTCTTCTGCATTAAATGCAGGAATTCCAATACTAATTTTTGGTTTTAATTCATTCATTATCTTAATTATTCTATTTGTAATTTATCAATATAACCTCATTACTTTGTTAAGTTATATACTAATTTTAAAATGCTATTAACTATGAATAAAAAAATTGAAGAATTTTGTGTTAATTTTTATCTAGATCATCCACAAGTACGGGGTTTAATGAATAAAATTAGAAATATATTTTTCCCTATAAAACCCTCCTTTTCTGGATGGGGTATGAAAGTAAATCATGAACCGCCATGGTTACATGATGAGAATTCCACTTTTAACCAAACAAGCAATGATCTTAAAAAAAACTTCCAATTTGGTGTTGTTCGTTCAACTGGAATTGACATACATAATGTTGATTCTTTATTGTGGCGACATTGGATTGTTTCATATGCTACAAAACATGCAATGACATTTTGTTTAGCAGATGAATGTAATTTTGTTGAATGTGGAGTTGGAGATGGTATGACTTCTTTCTATACTTTAAGAGAAATAAATACTAATTCTAATATTAATAAGAAATCTAAATTACATCTTTACGATTCTTGGGGACCAATGCAAAAAGATGGGTTATTAGAAAGTGAATATTCTAGTTTAGGCAGATATTCTGAATTAGAATTAGATAGTACCAAAAAAAATCTTAAAGAATTTGAAAATATGATTATATATCATAAAGGATACATTCCAGAAATATTTCATAAAATACCAGAGTCCCCTTCTACAATAGTTTATTTACACATAGATCTAAATTCAACTCTTCCTACAATTGACACATTAGAGCATTTTTTTCCAAAACTAATTTCTGGTGGAGTAATTTTATTTGACGACTATGGATGGAAAAATCACAAAGATACAAAAGATGCAGTAGATAGATTTTTTAAAAATAAGCCTGGAATTTTATTACATTTACCTACAGCTCAGGCAATATTTTTTAAGACTTAGATTTTTTAAAATAACAAGTTTTAAACACTATTTAATTTGTTTTAGAATTCATGAAAAAAAATATTTTCTTAGTTGGTTGTGGAAATATTGGCAGTAGACATCTTCAAGCATTAGTAAAATTACCTTTTAAAATAGATATACATATTGTTGAAAAAAGTAATAAATCTAAAATTTTAGCAAAAACTAGATTAAAAGAAATAAAATTTAATAAAAAAAAATTTAACTTTTTTTGGTATGATTCTATTGATCAATTAAATAATGTTAGTGATTTGGTAATTATTTCTACCTTGTCTAAAGGTCGTGTTAATTTGATTACTAGTTTATTAAAAAATAAAAATAAAAAATTTTTAATTGAGAAACCTGTTTGTCAATCTAAAAAAGAATATGACTATTTATTATCTCAAATGAATTTATTTAATGCAACTGGTTGGGTTAATACTAATAGACGATATTTTAAATCTTATCAAAAAATTAAAAATGAATTAATTAATTGTAAATTTATTAACATTAATGTTATTTCTAAGGCATCTGGACTTGGGACAAACGCAATTCATTTTCTTGATCTTTTTTCATGGTTAATTAATGATTCAAAAATAAAACTTAATGGTGAATTTTTAAATCCAAAACTTTTTTCTAATAAACGTGGAAAAGAATTCAAAGAATTTTATGGAACGATTTTAGGTTCAGGGAAAAATAATTCATCAATCACACTCAATTTTTTACCCTCAAAAAATGAATCCATTTTTCTCACAATTTCTACTGATTCCATAAATTATGTGATTGATGAATTAAACCAAAATGCTTTCAAAATTAACAAAACTAACAAAAAGTTTAATTTTGATTTTGAACATGTAAGTCAATCTACCACAAAAATTGTTAAGGATATTTTAGAAAATAATAAATCTTTTTTACCAAAATTAGATGAATCTTTTTTCAACCATGTTGAATTATTTAGAATATTTAACTCACACATTAAAAAGCAGTTAAAAAGGGATATTTCTTTATGTCCAATCACATAGAAAATGATTCCTGAAAATTATAATTGGTTAACAAATTTATCTACAAGAAATTTTCAAAATAAGTCTATTATTCTCATTGGAACTGGTCCAATGGCTAAAGAATATGCTATCGCTTTTAAAAAAATGAATATAAGTAATGTTACTGTTATTTCAAAAGTAGAACAAGAAACAACTGATTTTAGTAATTCATTTAATTTTGAAGTTCTTCATGGTGGTTACAAAAAACATTTACCTACTTTAAAAAAATCTGATCTTGTAGTAATTGTAACTCCTATCCCACAACTTTTAGATGCTGCAAAAATTGCTATTGATTCCGGACAAACAAAAATTTTGATTGAAAAACCTGGTTCTCTTTATCCAAATGAATTATTATCATTTTCAAAACAATTAACAACACAAACTGTTAGAATTGGATATAACAGATTACTTTACCCAAGTTTTCATAAATTAAAATCAATTATAAAAGAAGAAACAATTACATCCTGTCATTTTGATTTTACAGATTGGACTCATACTATAGATTTTGAAAAATATCCTTCTGATGTTTATAGTAGATGGGGAATAAGTAATTCTTTACATTTGATATCTATGGCTATGGAATTAATTGGAATGCCTAAAATTTTGACTTCACACCATAATGGATCATTAGATTGGCATCATTCTGGATCGGTTTTTACAGGTTCTGGAATTTCTGACAAAAATATCCCATTTTCATATAATGCTGATTGGGAATCTGCTGGAAGATGGGGAATTGAATTGAAAACCAACAAAAATTCATACCGTTTAATTCCTTTGGAGGGTTTGTTTGTATGTCACAAAAAAAGTGTAGATTGGGAAGAAATTCCATTAAATATTTCATACTCTGATGTAAAACCTGGTCTTGCTGAAGAAATTTCTGCAATGTTAACTGATGATAAGGATTTTGGTTTAATTACTTTAGAAAAGGCATCTGAATATAATAAATTAGCAGAAAAAATTCTTAATTATAAATAACATGTGAATAATAATTTTGTGATTGAATATGAAAAATTCCAAAAAAATTTTTTGGGCTAAACCAAGTATTAAAGAAGAAGAAATCTCTGCTATTACCAAAGTTGCAAAATCAAATTGGATGACTCAAGGAAGTGTTACTCAACAATTAGAAAAAAATTTGTGCAAAAAATTTAATGTAAAAAATGCAGTTGTCACTAATAATGGTACATCTTCTTTGATTTGTGCACTTTTAGCACATGGGATTAAACCTGGAGATGAGGTATTAGTCCCAAGTTTTACTTTTGTTTCAACTGTTAATTCAATTTTATCTATTGGGGCAAAACCTGTTTTAGTTGATAGTAATTCAAGAACATTCAATACCGAAATAAAATTCTTGAAACAAAAAATGAGTAAAAAAACTCGTGCAATTATGCCCGTAGATGTTTCTGGAATGCCCGTAGATATTTCTGAAATGATTGAATTTGCAGATAAAAATAATTTAATTATGATTGAAGATGCTGCTGAAGCAATTGGAGCTAAATATAAGAATAAAAAAATAGGTTCTTTTGGTCACTCGACAATTTTTAGTTTTCATATGGCAAAAGTTGTTTCAGGAATTGAAGGCGGTTGTATTTTAACCGATAATTCTAAAATTGCCTCTAAATTAAGATCTATTAGATCTCATGGAGATGTTAGCCAGTATAATTCTAAATTTTTTGGTCTTAATTTCAGAATTTCAGACATTCATTCATCTGTAATTATAGAACAACTCAAAAAATTAGATAAATTTTTAGAACATAGGCAAAATTTAGCAAAATTATACAAAGATGAATTATCCAATTTAGTTATATTTCAGAATATTCCGGATTTTGTAACATTGCATCCCTTCATGCTTTTTGGTATACTAGTTAAACCAAAAATTCGAAATAAATTAAATAATTTTCTTAATCAAAAAAATATCGAAACACGAATTTGCTGGCCTCCAGTTCATAAACAAAAATATCACTCGACAATTTTTCCAAAAACTATGTTACCTGGTTCTGAAGAAATATTTTCAAAAATAATTAATTTACCTATGGGTAATGGATTATCTAAAAATAATGTTTTAAGCGTATGTAATGCATTGAAAAATGGATTAAAACAAATTTCATAGAATAATTCTTTTCAATTTAAGAATTATTTTCCCATAAACCCTTAATATTGATTATTTAACATAATGATGTGGTTATTTCATTAAAAAATTCAAATGATCTTAAAGAAAGAATTCAAAAAGTTAGTCCTCATTATACTCAAACTTTTAGTAGATCTCCTACATCATTTGTAGAAGGTGTATACCCTGTTTTTGCTGAAAGAGCTCAAGGTGCATATTTTACAGATGTTGATGGCAATAATTACATCGATTATTTACTAGGTTTAGGACCAATTACGTTAGGTCATAATTATTCAGTAGTAAATCAATCTATAATAGATCAACTAAATGATGGTATTTTATTTTCTTTACCTCATAGAAAAGAATTAGAACTTT
>Ga0233427_10000295_pt1 | contig 64914 bp, 71 predicted proteins | sample SI_118_April2016_5_FD_179885 | JGI IMG/M metagenome (GOLD analysis project Ga0233427, IMG submission 179885) | Seawater microbial communities from Saanich Inlet, British Columbia, Canada - SI_118_April2016_100_MG | ecosystem: Environmental > Aquatic > Marine > Inlet | place: Canada: British...
TGGATTTTGGGTTATTCTGTAATGGGAATGTTATCGTTTCCTCTAGAAAGTGAAATTTCTAGACAAATTTATGAATTATTTAATTCAATAAAATTTTAAAAATTGATACTAGTAAATTTAGTAATCGATGAAAAATATAAAAATTTCACCATCAATCTTATCAGCTGATTTTAGTCAATTAGGTAAAGAAATTAAAAGACTAGAGGATGGTGGTGCAGACATGATCCACGTGGATGTGATGGATGGCCATTTTGTTCCAAATTTAACTATTGGACCACCCGTAATTAAAGCTCTCAGAAAACAATGTTCTATTCAATTTGATGTGCATTTAATGATTTCTCCTGTTCATAAACATATTGAAGCATATGCTGATGCAGGAGCAGATATTATTACTATACATCCAGAGGCAACTGATAATTTGGAAGCTTCTATATTGAAGATTAAAGAATTAAAAAAAAAAGTAGGAGTTTCTCTAAACCCAGAGTCAAAAATTGATTTAATTTTTGATTTACTTCATAAAATTGATTTAGTTTTAATTATGAGTGTTAATCCAGGTTTTGGTGGTCAAAAGTTTATGCCTGAAGTTTTAGATAAAATTAAAGAACTTAAAAAAATTCAAACTGAAAAAAATATAACTTTTGATATCGAAATTGATGGTGGAATAAACTTTGATAATTGTAAAATAGCAATCGATGCAGGTGCAAATATTTTAGTTTCAGGCACAACAATATTTAAAAGCAATGATGGAGATATTAAAAAAAATATTAATTTATTAAAATCAAAATAAGTTAATGGTTAACGCAAATTACTTTAATATTTTAACCAGATTTTACTGTAAGATAAAAAATAGTTATAAAAAATTCTACCGGAATTCAAATTTATATAACAAAAAAATTTCAAAAACTTTTAATAATCAATTTGAATACAAGCCTAGCGCTTACTTGTTGTCATCAATAATAAAATATCAAAAAAAAAAATATAAAATAGAGGATTTTGCTATCGAGACCATTTGGCAAAATAATATAAATTTAAAAGATTATGAAAAATTAAACAATTTTTTTTGGTTTTTTAGTTTGGACTTAAAATCGTCGAAAAAAACTACACAATCAGTAATTACTAATTGGATTAATAATAATGATAGATATAATTCAAAAAGTTGGGATTTTGATATTACCGCAAAGAGAATGATCTCCTGGCTATCAACTCATCAACTTAGTTATGAAAATGCAAGTCAAGAATACAGACTTAAATTTGATCACATCATTCAAAAACAAGCCAATCATCTTTTAAATGAAATAAATAATTCTGAAGAAGTTGAAAATAAAATGATTGGTTGTGCAGCAATTATATTAACAGGTTTGGCTTATCACGATGAAAAAAATTATCTTAACAGTGGACTTAGCCTATTAAAAAAAATTATTAAATCAACAATAGATAATCAGGGTTTTCCAAAATCAAGAAGTATTAATCAACTGAACTTTTATTTAAAATATTTCATAATTATTAGAGAATGGTTTAAAGAATCTCAAAATTTAGTACCAGAATATATTGATGAAACTATATATTATTTGGGATCTAACTACGCTTTTGTTTGGAAAAATATTGGTCAGGATATCTTATTTAATGGAAATTATGTTTCAAACAATAATGAATTCGATCAATATTTGAAAAGATTTGGCTACAAGTTTAAAAATGAAAATAAAGAACTTGCTGGATATGCTATTCTTAAAAATAAAAAAATTATTTTAGCTATGGATGTTGGATCCAGTCCAATTAAAAATCACTCAAAAGATTATCAATCAGGAGCTTTATCATTCGAAATAGTATCAAATGGACAAAAACTAATAAGTAACTCGGGATACTATAGTGATAGAAAAAATAAGCTAAATAAACTCTCTAAAAGCTCAGCATTACAAAGTACTTTAACAATTGAAGATTATTCTTCATGCAGTTTTAAAAGAAATAAAGATTCAGGGTATATTATTAACAAAGGTTTAAAAATTACAAATAAAAATATTATTCTAGAGGACAATTATTGGAAAATTTCTTCTGCTCATGATGGCTACTTTCAAAAATTCGGTATAATTCATGAAAGAGAAATAGAATTTTATCCTGAGCAATTAAAGTTTGTTGGTTTAGATAAAATATTAAATAAAAATATTAATAAAAATATAAAATTTGATATTAGATTTCATCTTGATCCAAATTCTAAAGTAATGAAAACACAAGATAATAAATCTATACTTATAGAATTAGAAGATCAGGGTTGGAAATTTAATTGTAATAACTATGATATAAACATTGATAATGGTTTATATTTCGGTAATAAAAATTCTTATAAAGAAAATCAAAATATATTTATTTCCGGAATGACTAATAAACAAGATCATACTATAAAATGGGAAATTACTAAATTAAAATGAAAAAAATTAAAACAGCACTCATATCTGTTTCAGACAAAATTAATTTAAAACCTCTTTTAAAAGTTTTAACTAAAAATAAAGTAAAAATTATTAGCTCTGGTGGAACTTTCAAAGAAATCAAAAAATTAAAATTTAAATGCTTAGAAGTTTCAAAGTTTACTAATTCTCCTGAAATTTTAGAAGGAAGAGTTAAGACACTTCACCCCAAGATACATGCTGGAATTTTAAATAAAAGAGATAACAAATCTCATTTAAAAGATTTAAAAAATAATAATTTTGAAAACATAGATTTAGTAATTGTAAACTTTTACCCTTTCGAAAAAACTATAAAAAATACAAAAAATCACAATAAGATAATAGAGAATATAGATGTAGGTGGACCAACAATGGTTCGAGCTGCTGCTAAAAATTATAAAGATGTAACTGTTATTACTTCCTCAAATCAATATGGGGAGTTGATTGATCAATTAATAGAAAATAAAGGCTCAACTACCTTAGAATTTAGAGAAAAATTATCGAGAGTTGCTTTTACTGAAACCGCTTACTATGACGCAATTATTTCAAACTATTTCAATAAAATTTCAAGCACACTTTTCCCAACTAAGAAAATTTTTTATGGAAATCTTATCGAAAAACCAAGATATGGCGAAAATCCGCATCAACAAAGCGCTATTTATTCTAAAAACTTAAGAATGAATTTAAAACAAATTCATGGAAAACAACTTAGTTATAATAATTACAATGATATTTTTGCAGCACTAACTATTTCTAAATCGTTACCAAAAGATACGGGTACAGTGATTGTTAAGCATACAAATCCATGTGGTGTTTCAGTAAAAAAAAATCAACTTGAAAGCTATAAATCTGCTTTAGCTTGTGATCCTGTGAGTGCTTTTGGAGGAATTGTGTCATGTAATTTTAAAATAACAAAAAATTTAGCATTAGAATTAAATAAGTTATTTCTGGAAGTTATTATCGCAGATGACTTTGATGCTAGCGCATTAAAAATATTAAAAACAAAAAAAAATTTAAGATTAATTGATGCTACAAATTTCGTTTTTAAAGAAATTTTAAAATTTACATCTATTAATGAAGAAATATTAGTTCAATCTGAAGATACTAATAAATTTACTTCTAAAGATTTTAAGATTGTATCTAAAAGAAAACCAAACTCACAACAATTAAAGAACCTCATTTTTGCATTTAATGTGTGTCGATATGTTAAATCTAATGCCATAGTCTTAGCAGCAAATGAAACTACTGTTGGTGTTGGTTCGGGGCAACCAAGTCGCCTAGATAGTTGTCAAATCGCAATCAATAAAATGAAAAAATTTATTAATCCAAATCATGAAATAGTAGCAGCTTCTGATGCTTTTTTTCCATTTGTTGATGGTATAGAGAAATTAGTTCAAGCTGGGGTTACTGCAGTAATACAACCTTCTGGTTCAATTCGAGATAAAGAAATTATTAATTATGCAAATCAAACTGATACCGTTCTAGTTTTTTCAAAGACTAGACACTTTAGACATTAATTATTTGGTCTATTTTTGCAGCTAATATAAAATCATTTTCAGAAAGCCCTTCGATAGCATGAGTGGTAATTTTAATTTCAGCATATCCCCAACCAAAAATAATGTCTGGATGATGACCCTCTACCTCTGAAATTCTACCTACTTCATTAATAAATTTTTGACTTTCTAAAAAATTTAAAAAATTAAATTTTTTATTTAAAAAAAAAATTTTTTTTTCATCGCTAATGATGTCCCAACCATCAACTTTTTTTTGATATTTGTGAATTTCAGATATATCAAAGGGTAAAACACCCCCTTCACAAGGTGCACATTTTTTATTTAGAAGATCACTCATAAATTATTTTGGAGCGGGCAAAGGGGGTCGAACCCTCGACCTTCTCGTTGGCAACGAGACGCTCTACCACTGAGCTATGCCCGCATATATAATAAGTATAGTTAGACTTTTTTTTTAATTCAAGCAATACAAAATAATATTAGATGTGGTATATTTTGACCAGATTATGAAAAAAGAAGATCTTCCAAAAAAAATACCTGTTTTTCCGATAAGTAACTTTATAATTTTTCCTAAAACCACAGTTCCATTAAATATTTTCGAACCACGATATATTGATATGATTAATTCCAGTATGAATACAGACAAACTAATAGGAATGATTCAACCAAAAAATTCAAATAATGAAAACACTAAACCTGAATTATTCAACATTGGATGCCTTGGAAAAATAACTAGTTTTAAAGAAGAGGACGGGCGTTATATGATTGAATTAAAAGGTTTGGTTAGATTTCAAACAATTAAGGAGATAAAATCTATTAATAAATACAGAGAATATGAGGTTGAATTTGAAAATTTCTATCAAGATCTAAATCAAGAAAAAGAAGAGCTTAAATTTAGTGACCTTGAATTAATTTTTAAAGATTTAAAATCCTTATTCGAAAAAAGAGGTTTTATAATTAATTGGAAAGAGCTTGAAAAACAAAGTTTAAACGAAACAATAAATGCTTTGGCAATGGCTTCTCCTTTTACTTTAGAAGAAAAACAGATTTTATTAGAAGCTAAAAATCTTGACATCAGAAAAAACAAAATAGCTGAAATTTTAAACACATACACCTATGATATTTTTAATAACACAACCGTACAATAATCAAAATAATATTCCTTTATCGGCAATTTTTGTAAACATCTTGTTTACGGATGAATTCTTTCCAATTAACTGAACTGATTTACTTAATATATTACTTTTAATTTTTCTCTCGATTTTAAAAAATTCATGAATTAAATCTACACCATTTGAGAATATAAAATTTTTATGCTTAATACTATTTTCAAATTCTTCATTTATAGAACTATCTAATGGTAACCCTAATTTGCATCTATTCATAATTATTTTTGTAAGAATTCTTATATCTCTGATAGTCATATTAAATCCTTGACCAGCCAAAGGATGAATCTTGTGCAACGCATCACCAAACGCTAAAATATTATTATGATAATATGATCTCAAATTTAACGACATTAGCTCAAAGCTACTAATTTTTTCAATCTTACTAATCTTATATTTATAATTATGAAATCTAATTAATTCTTCAATATTTTTTTTGTGTTTATCTGCTAAACCATAAACAGAATATACTACTGATGTTTCTGTATTAGAAATTGGTAAAAAGGCTAGAGGACCTTTTGTTGTAAAAACTTGTATAGCTGTATCATTTAAAATTTTTTTATGTTTTATGACAGTGGTGAAAGCAGAGCTATTATATTTTTTAACAATTTTTTTACTAAAATATTTTTTACTTATCATATTAATATGATCACAATTAATAATAAGTTCATATTTGTTTAAAAAAGATAGATTTTTATTAATTAATTTTTTTTTCTTAAAATATTTACTTTTCAACAAATTTTTTTCTAAAGCATGATATAATTGATGATTCCTAACAATAGAAAAAAGCTGTTCATTATTATTTTCAAAATTTATTAATTTTTCTTTTTTTAAATCTTCAGAAAAAATTTCTATCTTTTTTAATTTCCAAAGAAGTTTTTCAATATTAATTATATTTTTATTAAAAAAATCTGTATTACTCTTTGAAATTCCAATTGTTCTTGATTTGGTGAACTTTAATTCTTTTTTTTGAAATAAAACATCAACATAAATATTTTGATTAACTAAAGTCTTAGCTAAAGTTAAGGCTGATAGACCATTACCTAGTATGCAAACTGTCATATTATTTTTAATTTTAACAATAAAAATTAGATGATACAAAGTGATTAAATTGATTCATTTATATGAATATTAGAAAAACAGCTAATTTATTACTTAATTTTGCTATTAAAAAAATAGCAGAAATTTTCGGGATTGTAGTTTTTGGAGCGGGAACATTGTTATTAATAGCATTAATAACTTATTCGCCTGAAGATCCTAATTTTATTTTTCCTGACAGTACTGAAATTAAAAATTTATTAAATTTCCAAGGTAGTTTTGTATCAGATTTATTTTTTCAATCAGTAGGACTGGTTGCTTATCTTATTTCATTTACTTTTATAATAACTGGCATCAATATATTTAGAGTTAAAGAATTCTTTTTAATTATTGAAAATACTTTTTTTGCAGTTCTATATTGCTTATGTGGAACACTTTTTTTAGCCCATTTTTATTATAAAGGGTTTGTACTATATATAAATGGTAATGGTGGATTTATTGGTAATTATTTAAATCAAACATTTCTTAATTCGCTGATTCAAATTAACGAAAATATATTTTACTATATTTTATTTTTTTTTACTTTATTTTTATTTTTTGTCAGTATTAATTTTAATCTTAAAAAAAGTTTTTTATTTTTAAAAAAACTTACACATTTTCTTTCTAAAAATAAAAATTATACTGATAAAAGTGAAATTATTAATGAATATATTCCACAAGATGAAATTAAAAACCTTATCCAAGAAGATTTACCTTTTATAAAAAGTGAAAATAAATTAGAAAATAAAATTAAATTTAAACTGCCAGATTTAAATTTATTAAAAATTCCATTAAAAAAAGAAAGAGATAAATCAAATAAAAATGTGGCTCATGAACCAGAATTCTTAGAAAAAATTTTAATGGATTTTGGGGTCAGTGGTAATATTAAAAAAGTTAGTTATGGACCTGTAGTTACACTTAATGAATTTGAGCCTGCAGCAGGCGTAAAAGTTTCTAAAATTATCAATTTATCAGATGATATAGCTAGAAACACAAGTTCTGAGTCGGCTAGAATTGCAACGATACCTGGAAGTAATACAGTGGGAATCGAACTTCCAAATATTTCTAGAGAAAATGTTTATTTAAGTGAAATTTTGAATAATTCTGATTTCAAAAAAAGAGATATTAAATTACCCATTGCTCTTGGCAAAAGTATTTCTGGCAATCCCATTGTAGGAGACTTGGCTTCTATGCCCCACCTTCTTATTGCTGGAACTACAGGTTCAGGAAAATCAGTTTGTATTAACACAATTATACTTTCTCTTCTTTATCGACATACTCCAGATAGATGTAAATTTATTTTGATTGATCCAAAAATGCTTGAGCTTTCTACTTATGAAGGAATTCCTCATTTGTTATGTCCTGTTATTACTGAAGCTAAGAAAGCAGCTTCCGTACTTGGATGGGTGGTCAAAGAAATGGAAAGTAGATACAGATTAATGACAAAAGAAGGTGTTAGAAATATTGATGGATATAACGGAAAACACAAACTTCCTATGCCTTACATAGTGGTTGTTGTTGATGAGATGTCTGATTTAATGCTGGTGGCTGGTAAAGAGATTGAAAATTACATTCAAAAACTCTCTCAAATGGCTAGAGCTGCCGGTATTCATATTATAATGGCAACTCAAAGACCCAGTGTAGATGTGATTACTGGAACTATTAAAGCTAATTTTCCAACTAGAATCTCATTTCAAGTTACTTCCAAGATAGATAGTAGAACAATTCTTGGTGAACAAGGTGCAGAACAATTATTAGGAAAAGGAGATATGCTCTATATGTCATCCGCAAATAGAATTGTAAGAATACATGCGCCATTTGTTTCAGATAATGAAATTGAAAAAATTAATAATTCACTTAGATTACAAGCAGAGCCTGATTATATAGATGAAATTTTGAATTTTGCTGATGAAAAAGAAGTAGGAGATACTCAAAGCCAAGGTGACAAAGATGAGCTTTATCAATCAGCACTAGACATAATAAGATCTGAGGGTAAAGCTTCAACATCATTTTTACAGAGAAAACTTCAAATTGGTTATAATAGAGCTGCCAGAATTATTGATATGATGGAGGTCGACGGGATTGTTAGCAAAGCAAACCATGTTGGTAAGAGAGACGTTCTCTAATGTTCAAATATTTATTTATTTTATTTTTTTTATTTGTTGCTACCAACACTAATGCAAATAACAAAAAAAATATTATAGAAAATTTAAAAAATACTAAAAATTTAAATTTTAATTTTGAACAAAATATTAATGGAAAAATAGAAGTTGGAAATTGTGTAATTGAATATTCTAAAAAAATTTTTTGTGAATACTTAAATAGCAATAATAAAATTTTAGTTTCTAATGGTAAATCATTAGTTATTAAAACAATTTCGAGTTATTATCGTTATCCATTAGCAAAAACGCCACTACATTTAATATTAGATAAAAAATTTTTAATTAACAAAATTTATGATTTAGACGAAAGAATTATAGATAATTCATTTATAAATTATACAATCATAGAAAATGGTAATGAAATTAATATTTTTTTCGACAATAATACGTTCAACCTAATTGGTTGGCAAACTAAAGATTTATTTCAAAACCTTAGTATTACTTTTCTGTCATCAATTAAAACAAATGAAATAATTAATAAAAATTTATTTAAATTACCTCAAAATTAAATTTTAATTTTTTCAGTTTTAAAAGTTTTCATACCTCTTGCAATATAATTATTAAGAGCATTTTTGTGATCTAAAGAACATGTGTGTACCCAAAATCTATCTATATTTTTACTAAACGATTTTTTAATTGCTTGAGATAACAAATACGAACCTAATTTTTTATTTTGATATTCTTCTAGTAATCCAAAATAAGCTAATTCTATTTCATTTTTTTCAGAATGAAAAATTAATTCAAAAAATCCTGCTAAATCTTTTTTGTATTTAAAAATATAAGTTTTAACTTTACTATTAGAAACATAATTAATCCATTGAGTCTCTGACCAGATTAATCTATCTATCCACTGATGTTTTTGACCAATACTTTTATAAAAAAATTTATTCAATTGAAAATTAATGGGGTCTAATAATTCAACATAGTAATCATCTGAAAGTGGACTAACTTCGTTTAATTCTTGTAGCGATCTAATTTCTAAGTAGTTTCTTTTAATTTCTTTTGTCACTCAACCATTTTTCCAACTTTTTCACCCCCAAACAAATGAAAATGTAAATGTGGGACCTCTTGCCCACCATGATCACTTATATTTGCTAAAACTCTATAACCTTTGCCTACTTCCGTTGAAATTCCTAACTTTTTAGCAACAATATTAATTCCCTTTAATAACCCAACTATTTCATGAGATGAAGCATTATTGGTAAAATCATCCAAATCAACAAATTTTCCTTTTGGAATTACTAGAGCATGAATGGTTTTTTGTGGATTAATGTCATGAAAAGATAAAACAAACTCATCTTCATAAATTTTGTTACATGGGATTTCATCTCGTAAAATTTTAGCAAAAATATTGTTATGATCGTAATTCATTTCTTTCTGTTTTCTAGTTCAGCCATCACTTCTTCAATTTTTACTTCATTTGCTTCTAAATACATTAACAAATGATAAAAAACATCTGCTGCTTCATGAGTTTTATTTGTATTTTCCTCCACAGCTTCAATTAATTCATCAACTTCTTCTAAAACTTTTGCTTTACTTAATGATTTATCAATAAGCAACTTGTTTGTATAAGATCCTTCAACAGGTATCTTTTTTCTCTCTCTTGCAAGTTTGATTAAATTTTCTAAAGTTTTAAGCATATTAAATTCTAACAGGGATTCCCTTTGAGTCCAAATATTCCTTAGCATCTTTTACTGAATGTTTTCCATAGTGAAATATAGATGCAGCTAAAACTGCACTAGCACCTGATTTAATTCCATCAACTAAATGATCTAAATTACCAACACCTCCAGAAGCAATAACTGGAATATTAATTTTTGATGATATTTTTGATATTAAATCAATATCATATCCAACTTGAGTCCCGTCTCTATCCATTGATGTAACTAATAGCTCTCCTGCACCACTATCTTCTATTTTTTTTGCAAAATCTATTGCATTCATCTTAGTATTATTTCTTCCCCCATGAGTAAAAACTTCCCATGTATCATCATTTTTTTTAGCATCTATTGCAACAACAATACATTGGGATCCAAATTTTTTTGAGCCTTCTATAATCACTTCTGGATTTTGCACCGCTGCAGTATTAATTGAAACTTTATCAGCCCCACAGTTTAATAATTTATTAATATCTTCAACACTTCTAACTCCACCACCTACTGTTAATGGAACAAAACATTTCTTTGAGGTTCTTTCAACAACCTCATAAATTGTTTCTCTATTTTCATTCGAAGCTGTAATATCCAAAAAACAAATTTCATCCGCACCACCATCACTATAGATTTTAGCTTGTTCAACTGGATCGCCAGCATCTTTTAGATCTACAAAATTAATTCCTTTAACCACACGACCATTTTTAACATCTAAACATGGTATAATTCTATTTTTAAGCATTTATTTCTTTCACTAACTCTTCTAATTTAATGTCACAATCATAAATAGCTTTTCCAACTATTATCCCTTCGATATTCTTATTTAAAACCTTTGCTTTTTTAATGTCATCAATTGAAGACACTCCGCCAGAAATTATCACTGGACAGTTTGATTTGTCGGCAATTTTTGATGTTTCTTCAAAATTTGGACTTTGCTTCATTCCATCTCGATTAATATCAGTATAAATTAGCCTACTTACACCATAATCATTAACTTCATTTAGATAGTCCAATGTTAACTTGTGAGAGTTTTCTTTCCAACCAGATACAGATAGATATCCATCTTTAGCATCTAATCCCAGGGCAATTTGATTGGGAAATTTTTGACATGCTTCTTTTAAAAAATTTTTATCTTTTATGGCGGCACTACCCAAAATAATTTTTTCTACACCGGCATCAACATATTTTTTAATACTATCAATACTTCTAACACCTCCCCCTACTTCAATCTTTAAATCAAATTTGTTAGCTATTTCTTGAATGACATCCAAATTAACTGTCTGACCAGTTAAAGCTCCATCTAGATCAACTATATGTAAATTTTTAAAACCATGATCTTTGTATTTACCAGCTTGATCAACTGGTGACATTTCATATTCGGTTTTATTGTCAAAGTCTCCTTTAACTAACCTGACACATTTTTTATCTTTAATATCTATTGCAGGAAATATTTTCATAAATTATAAATTCATAAAATTGCTAATTATTTGTAATCCTACTTTATCACTCTTTTCAGGATGAAATTGGGTTCCAAAAATATTTTCTTTTTCAATAGAGCAAACAATATTTGATGAATAATCTGTTGTTGCTGAAATTACATTTTTATCTTCTGGTATAAACTCATAACTGTGAACAAAATACATATGAGAGTTATTTTCTATATCTTTAAAAATCTTACTGTCTTTAACAATATTTATTTCGTTCCAACCGATATGTGGAAGTTTATATTTATTATTTTGATTATCAATTTTAGAAACTTTTCCTGATACCCAACCCAAGCCTTTTGTTTCTGTTTCTTCATAGCCAATATCAGCAAACATTTGTAAACCAACACAAATACCAAGGAGAGGTTTTTTATTATCTATTGCTAATTCATTAAGAGTCTCTACCAAACCATTTATATTATTTAAGGAATCAACACAACTTTTGAAAGATCCCTGTCCTGGTAACACTACTTTGTCACTTGATTTAATCTTTTTTAGATCTGAAGTTACCTCGATATTTACTTTGTCTTTAGCAACTTCCTTAAAAGAATTTATTACAGAACTTATATTGCCAGAGTTATAGTCAACAATCATGACATTCATTAAGTTTATAAAGAACCCTTGGTTGATGGAATGCTTTTCTTATTTCTGGGATCTATCTCTAAAGCTGTTCTTAATGACCTCGCCAGAGCTTTAAAACATGACTCAATTATATGATGACTGTTATCTCCATAAATATTTTCCATATGCAATGTTATTCCTGCTGACTGAGAAAATGCTTGAAACCATTCTTTAAAAAGTTCTGTATCCATTTCTCCAAGTCTTTCTACTTTTAATTTTACTTTCCAAATTAAGTAAGGCCTATTTGAAACATCAATTGCAACTCTTGTTAATGTTTCATCCATCGGAATCATTTCGTGTGCATATCTTCTAATTCCTTGATAATTTTTTAATGCTTTTTTTAAAGCCTCACCTATGGCAATTCCTGTATCTTCAGTTGTGTGGTGAAGGTCGATGTGGGTATCTCCTTTAGCTTTAACTTTCAAATCAATAAGAGAATGCTTTGACAGCTGCTCAAGCATATGATCTAAAAAACCGATCCCAGTATCAATTTTGTACTGACCTTTACCATCAATATTAACCTCAACACTGATGCTGGTTTCTTTAGTTTTTCGAGATACTTTTCCTTTTCTAGCCATATATTCTAGAGGTATACATGCATAATCTTACTATATCAATATCAGCTATTAACACTTGAAGAATTTAAAATAATTACCATTTAACAGTCATGACAACAATTGTATTAGTCAGAAAAAATAATGAAGTAGTTGTGGCTGGAGATGGCCAGGTAAGTATGGGAAATACTGTGGTTAAAAGTACTGCTTCCAAAATTAGAAAAATTGAAAAAAGAGATGTCGTAGCAGGTTTTGCAGGTTCAACTGCAGATGCGCTAACTTTATTTGAAAGATTAGAAGCTAAGATAGAAAAACATGCAGGAAATTTATCAAGAGCTGCTGTTGAATTAGCAAAGGATTGGCGGACAGATAAATATCTTAGAAGATTAGAAGCACTGATGGCCATTGGTGACAAAGACAATAGTTATATAATTTCTGGAACTGGAGATGTTCTGGAGCCTGAGGGAGATGTTATAGGGATTGGTTCCGGTGGCAATTATGCCTTGGCCGCAGGAAAAGTTTTAATGGAAACTGATAAGAGTGCTGAAGAAATTGCAAAAAAAGCTATTAAAGTTGCTTCAGAAATTTGTGTTTTCACAAATGATAATATTAAGATTCTAAAAATATAATGGAAAATTCAAACGTAACTCCTCTAGTTCCAAAAGATAAAAACGATAAAGGAAAGAAATCTTTAGTAAGCTCATTATCACCAAGAGAAATTGTTTCTGAATTAGATAGATTTGTAGTTGGGCAAAACAAAGCTAAAAAAGCTGTTGCAGTTGCTCTTAGAAATAGATGGAGAAGACAAGCGCTTAAGGGTGAAATGAAAAATGAAGTCTTACCTAAAAATATTTTGATGATTGGGCCAACAGGAGTTGGAAAAACTGAAATTTCAAGAAGGCTTTCAAAACTTGCTGAAGCTCCTTTTGTTAAAGTTGAAGCTACAAGATTTACAGAAGTTGGATATGTTGGAAGAGATGTAGAACAAATTGTTAGAGACTTGATTGAAATTGCTATTTCAATGGAAAAAATAAAGATGAGAAAAAAAGTTCACGCTCAAGCTCAAAAGTTAGCTGAAGATAAAGTTTTAGATGCATTAGTTGGTAAAAAAGCAAGCCTTGCGACTAGAGAAAGTTTTAGAAAAAGACTTCGAAATGGGGATCTTGATAACAATGAAATAGAAATAGCTGTTAATGATACAGGATCAGGCAATACTTCTTTTGAAATCCCTGGAATGCCTGGTGCAAATGTGGGTATGATTAATATTGGTGAGATGATTGGTAAATCCATGGGAAATAAAGAGATAAAGAAAAAAATGACAGTAAAAGAATCTCATGAAATTTTAATCAACGACGAGTCTGATAAATTAATTGAACAAGATAAAATCATTAAAGCAGCAAAAATATCTACTGAAAATAATGGGATAGTTTTTTTAGATGAAATAGATAAAATTTCTGCAAGAACTGATAGGGTTGGAGGAGATGTTTCCCGTGAAGGTGTTCAAAGGGATTTATTGCCTTTAATTGAAGGAACTACAGTTAATACTAAACATGGCCCTATTAAAACAGATCATATTTTATTTATTGCTTCGGGAGCTTTTCAGCTTGCTAAACCATCAGATTTACTGCCCGAACTTCAAGGAAGACTTCCTATTAGGGTCGAGCTAGAAGCATTGACTAGTGATGATTTTAAGAGAATTTTAAGAGAACCTGATTTTAGTTTGATAAAACAATATGTGGCTCTTTTAAAAACAGAAAATGTAGAACTTGTGTTTTCAGATGATGGTATTGATACAATCGCAAATATAGCTTCTGAAGTAAATGCTACAGTTGAAAATATTGGTGCAAGAAGATTGCATACAATTATTGAAAAAATTTTAGATGAAATAAGCTTCACAGCCACAGACCGTGCAGGTGAAAAAATCATTATTAATAAGGAGTATATTAATAAAAACTTAGACACTCTAGTAAAAGATACAGATCTTTCAAAATTTATTTTGTAGACTTATTTTTCTTTAAAAAAATATAAAAAGCTCCACTTCCTCCATCTTCTATTTTAGCATCTTTTATTTCATGAATTTTATTCATTAAATTTTTATTATTAGATATAAACTCAGGGACAGAATATTTGAGAATACTCAAATCTTTTGACACGTACGGATCTTTTTCATTTTGAGAATGAAGACCCTTACCGGTCACTACTATTAATTTGTTTACTTTCTCTGAGTATGAGTTTTGAATGAAATTTTCAATAATTTTATTAGCTTGATCTAATGTATATCCATGTAGGTCTATTGATCTTATCTTAAGTTTTATTTTTTTTTGATATTTTGCATCTTTGTTGGGTAGCTTCTCCTTGCTAGAAATAAAATCTTGCCAATCCTTTTTATCTTTATCTGGAAGATTATTGCTCAATTAAGTAAGAATATTTACTAGCTGCCAATTAGGATTTGCTGATGTCACATCTCTTGAAAAAATCCATGTATCATAAATTTTTTTAATTTTTTCTGGATCTCCAGATACAATTTTTTTATCTTTATCTTTTATGCACGTAATTACTTCTGCAACAAAATCTACAGTTACATTTAAAATTTTATCTGTTTTTTTATGTTCTTTAATATTTGCAGAATTAATACCAATAAAAGTAATTTCTGCATAATGGCCTCTTTCACTTCTTGCTTTTAACGCGTCATTAAATTGGTTAAAAATCTCTTTATTAATTAGCGGCCTGCTAGCAATTATTTTGTTATCATTATCACTAAAATCTGTAATAATTGTTTCATAAGCAATTTTTGCACCTTTTAAAAATTCTTTTTGTGCAGCGCCGTCGAAGTTTTCGTTAATTTTAATGGCCTTATCCGTCTTCACCCTATTCAAAACTTCTTCGAATTTCGGGGGTGCTTTTCCCTCAAAACCAGTTCTTTTTCCAAGAATTCCTCTTAATCGTAAAAAAATAAACCCAGCAATCATTGCTAATAAAATTATATCAATGTACTCAAAGCTGTAACTCATACGTATATAATAATTACTATGTTGATTAATTTCAACTAGCAATTTAGATTAAAGACAAATGAACCCAATTTTAATATTAATAATTTTAATCCCAGCAATAGAAATTTATTTATTTATTAAAATTGGTTCTCAAATTGGAGCAATTTCTACAATTTTTCTAATATTTACTACAGCTATAATTGGAGTTTATTATGCCAAATATGAAGGTTTAAATACTCTTAGATCAGGATTTACTCAGCTAAGTAAAAATCAAACACCGACCTATGAAATGATTTCTGGAGCAGCAATCGCATTTGCTGCATTACTTTTAATTATTCCTGGGTTTGCAACTGATATTTTGGGATTTTTAATAATTTTTCCGATTACTCGAAAAATTATCTTTGATAAATTTATTAAAAAATTTGACACTCACAAAAAAAACAATGGAAAAAATAATTTTATAGATGGTGAGTTTGAAGATATAGAAGATGACAATGATAGAAAAATATAAAATTTTAGGTAAATATATAAAAGATATGTCCAGTGAAACACCAGATGTTGAAACGTTCATATTTGTGAAAGACCGTATTGCCAAATATCAACTTGGAATTGATATTAATTCTAAAGCGCTAAAAAATAAACACATTGAAGTAAATACTACTCTAAAATTTGAAGACAAAGAAAATAGTGAAAAAAAATCTTATTTTGAAATAATTTTTTCAACTATCATAAAAGTTAACGATGATATTAAAGATAAAAAAGAATTAGAAAAAATTATACTTTGTGACGTACAAACCGAGATTTATTCTGATTTAGAAAAATCACTTTTGGATCTACTTCATAATTCTGGTTATCCAGAAATAAAATTTGAAAAAAAAGTAGATTTTGAAAACTTATACAATCAACGATTTAATTAATAGAAATTTTTTTTTAAATTGCTTTTTAAATAATCTTTATGTTTTTTAAGTTCTGTAGATGTGGGAGAAATTATTTTTTTAAAATATTCAACATTTAATATTTTTTTTTCTTTTATTTGTTGGTCTATATTTTGAAAATTTAATGTTGGTTCTTTTTGACCTATCAAATTAATATAAACTTTCGCCAATAAATCACAGTCAATTAATGCTGTATGTTGAGTTCTTCTTGAATTATCAACCTTATATCTTTTACACAAAGCATCAAGGCTAACAGGTGAGCCTGGAAATTTATCTCTTGCTAATAGTAATGTATCTATTATTTCATTATTGATTTTTTTTTTCCCAAATATAGAAAGCTCATTATTTAAATGAGCAAGATCAAACTCAGCATTATGTATTATTAATCTTTTGTTTTTTACAAATTCTAAAAATTCATCTCCTATCTCATTAAATTTTTTTTGTTTGGATAAAAATTCATCGGTATACCCATGAACCTCCAAAGCTTTTTCTGAAACTTTTCTTTCAGGGTTTAAATAGCAATGAAATTTTTTTTGCGTTGGAATCAAATCTTCTAATTCTATACAACCAATTTCAACTATCCTGTGACCATCCTTCAGGGATATGCCGGTTGTTTCTGTATCTAAAACTACTTCTTTCATTTATACAATTCTTTCAAAATTTCTTTAATTGCCATGTTAACAGGTTTGTTGGTAAAATTATTTTTAATAATGAATTGAGATTTGTTTTTTTTATACTCAAGTGGTAGTTGAATATCTTTAAATTTATCAAAAATTTCTTTGTTAAAATTGTTCCTTTTTTTTAATTTTTTTGAAATATCTGATTTTTTGGATTGAACAAATACTAATATATCACCTTTTTTGTTAATTTTATTTTCCAATAAAAGAGGTATGTCCAAAACTACAATCTTTTTATTTTTGTGTTTTTTTAAAAAAATATTTGTTTTTTTTCTTATCTCTAAGTGAACAATATTGATTATTTTGTTTAGATTTTTTTTACTACCCAATATAGCATTGGAGACTTCTTTTTTATTTATTGGAAATGAATTAAAATATTTTGGTAAAATTTTGTTTAACTTTTTAAAAACTTTTTTATCTTTTTGATATAATTTACCCACTTCATAATCTGCATTAAATACTGGATAACCAAATTTTTTTGCTACATAACTTTTTCCAGATCCTATGTCTCCTAATATGCCTATCCTAATCATTTGTCCAAAAGTTTGATTACTTCATTATTAATCTTTGGTTGAATTTCGTGCCATAAATTAAAAGCAGCAAGTGCCTGATAAACAAACATTAATTTACCATTTTCTATTTGATTACCTAATTTTTTTCCAATTTTCAAAAAATTGGTCTCTATTGGATTATAAATTACATCATAAAATAATTTATTTTTACCAACTTTAGAAAAATCTAAGTTTATCTTATCATCCCTACTTAAACCTATGCTAGTAGCATTAATGATCATGTCAAATTCTGGGACATCACCCCATTCGATAATTTTTAAATTTTTAAATAATTTTTTTAAATTTTCAGCTTTTTTTTTAGTTCTGTTACTAATAACTATTTCAGAAGCTTTCATTTTATTTAACGCAAAAACTATTGATGATACTACGCCACCCGCTCCCAATATTAAAATTTTTTTGTTTTTTACATAAGAATTTAAGTGTTTTATGCCCATTTCAAATCCTTCAATATCTGTATTATGACCAACTATTTTATTATCAATTAAGCAAACAGTGTTAACGGACTGGGTTTTTTTTGCTTCAAAACTTAATTGATCTATGTGCGGAATAACTGCTTTTTTAAAAGGTACCGTAACATTAATCCCATGTATTTTTTTTTCTCTAACTTGTAGAATTAAATTTTCAATTTCATTTTCACATAGTTTTTTTTTTTCATAAATAGCTTTTAGATTATTAACTTTTATCCAATAATTATGTAATTTAGGTGAGAAAGAATGACCAATTGGGTTTCCTATAACTAAATATTTTTTCACTTTAATAATTCCAGATATTGTTTAATCTCTTTAATTGGCAAGCCCATTATGGTGTTTTTATCTCCTTCGATATTTTCAAATAAATTTCTTCCCTCACCTTCAATTTGATAAACATTATAGGCATATAAAGTTTCATCTTTTATTTTATTTAAATACAGCTCCAGCTCTTGATCAGAAAATTTTTTCATGGTCAACATGGCTTTCCCTGTATAATTCCAAATCATTGTGCCGTTTCTTGAAATACAAACTGAACTGACCAGATGGTGTTTTTTACCATTTAATTTTTTAAGAATAGTAAGCGCCTCTTCTCTGTTTTCTGGTTTTGATATTAGCTCACCCTCTAGGTCTATCACGCTATCTGCTCCTAATACCATTTGATTTGTCATTTTTAAGCTGACTTTATTAGCTTTTAACTCTGCTAAATTTTTAGAAATGATAGATGGAGTAGCTTTTTCTTTTATAAGGCTTTCCTTAACAATATTTTCATCAACGTTTGAGGGCTCAACCCGATTTGGTATATTGTATTTATCCAATATTTCTTTTCTAACTTTGCTTTTTGAGGCAAGAATAATGTTATTTAACATTGTTTAGATATATTTCGTGTATTTTTATTATTGAAGCGGCGGTTTCTTCAACAGATTTTCTTGTAACATCAATGGAAGGCCACTTATATTTTTGAAAAGTTTTTTTAGCATCTAAAATTTCTTTTCTTATATTTTCGATATCTGTGTATTTTTTATTTTTTGTTTCTTTTAAGGTGTTCATTCTATTTTTTCTCAGATCAACCAGTCTTTCTGGCTCTGTATTTAAACCAACCACACAAGTCATTTGTGGATTTAATCTTAGCTTTTCTGGTAATGAATTTTCATTAACTAGTGGTATATTTGAGGTTTTAAGACCCTTGTTTGCGAGATAGATTGATGTTGGGGTTTTACTTGTTCGGCTTACGCCAACAAGAACAATGTCGGATTTTTCAATTTCATTAATTAGGTTTCCATCGTCATGACCGATTGTAAATTGAATTGCTTCTATTCTTTCATAATATTCTTCATTAAGAACATGTTGTCCACTTGGTTCATGTGAAGCTTTTTGGTTTAGAATTTTAGAAAAATTTAATATTAAATTTCCTAAAACACTAAAACAGGGAATTTTCTTTTCATCACTAACATTACTAAGATATTTCGCTAAATTATTATCAACGATTGTGTATAAAATTACAGAGTCCTTATTTTTTTTAGCATCTTCTAAAATTTTAAGAATTTGATTTTCGGTTCTTGTAAATGAATAAGAATGAACTTTATATTTAATATTTTTAAATTGAGCTTTTAAAGCTAAAAATATTCTATCAAGAGTTTCTCCTGTTGAGTCTGAAATTAGATAAATTTGATATGTATTACTCATGAATAAATTGTTAGTAAATTTGTATTATTTTAATTAAATTACTCAATTTAAATATTGTATAATTATCGTTGTAAAATAAGGGTTTTATTAACAATAATAAACAGTCTAATAAAATTATACACCATTCTTAATAAAATAGTAAAAAGCTACAATTTAGGCAATATTATTAACTTTTAGATGTTATTAAACTGTTAATATAATGTTAATAAATATTTATCATCATTATTCACATTACATAATACTAATACAATAATTATATATATTATTTTAATATGACCCCACTTCATGAAGTAATAATAAAAAAAAACACGAATGTGAACCCAATATGGATTATGAGACAAGCAGGAAGATATTTACCTGAATTTCGAGAAATAAGAAAATTAAATCCTAATTTTATAGACTTATGTTTAAATGAAAATTTATCGACAGAAATAACCTTACAACCAATTAAAAGATTTGATTTGGACGCGGCCATAATCTTTTCAGATATATTAATGTTACCATATGGGTTAAATCAAAAAGTTGAATTTGAAAAAGGTTTTGGGCCCAAATTGGGCGAAGTAAATATTGATGAAATATCCAAATTAGATGAAGTTGATTTTGTCCAAAAAATTTATCCAGTTTATAAAGCGATAAAAAAAGTAAGTTCAAACGATTTAGTAAAAGATAAAAATACAATAGGATTTGTGGGTGCACCCTGGACTTTATTGGTTTATATTATTAACCAACAATCTCCTAAAAAAAGTCTTAAAAAAGATTTCTTTAAAGACAATTTTTTAATAAATAGAATTTTACTAACTTTAGAAAAATTTTTAAAAATACATATTAAAAATCAAATTGATAATGGTGCAAATGTAATACAAATATTTGATAGTTGGGCAGGATTATTAGAAGAAAAAGATCTACCCAATTATATTTATTCACCCACCCTTAATTTGGTTAATTATGTTAAGACTTTAAATACACCTGTTATTTGTTTTCCCAGAGAAATTAAAAATTATAAAGAATTTTGTGAAATTGTAAAACCAGATGCAGTTAGTATTGATTATAATGTTGATCCAAAAAAAATTTTGAAAGATATAAAAATTCCAATTCAAGGTGGGCTTGATCCCAAAATACTGCTGTTAGATAAAGAAACGCTTAAAAAAGAAGCAACAAAATATTTAGATATTTTTAAAGATCATCCTTATATTTTTAATTTGGGGCACGGGGTTTTACCTGAAACAAATCCTAATATGTTTGAATACTTGGTTAACACCGTAAAAGATTATCAATGAAAAAAGCTGTAATTCTTTTTAATTTAGGTGGCCCTGATAAATTAAAAAATGTTAAGCCTTTTTTGTTTAATTTATTTAATGACCCAGCGATAATCAATTTACCAACATTTTTTAGATATCCTTTGGCAAAGCTAATATCTAATAGAAGGGCGCCAATAGCTAAAAAAATATATCAAGAAATTGGTGGATCATCTCCTATTTTAAAATTAACAAAAGAACAATCTAAAGCCCTAGAATTAAAACTTAATAGTAACGATCAAAATTCAAAGTATAAATGTTTTGTTGTTATGAGGTGCTGGCATCCAAGAGCAGAAGAGATTGTAAATCACGTAAGAGATTTTAATCCAGATGAAATTATTTTAATGCCTTTATACCCACAATATTCAGCAGCAACATCAGGATCATCAATAAAAGAATGGAAAGATATTTGTAAAAAAAATAATGTAAAAATTAAAACAAGCACTATTTGTTGTTATCCAACTGATGAAAATTTTGTTTTGGCACATAAGGAGGAAATATTAAAAAAAATAAACAATTTAAAAGATTTTAAATTAATATTTTCTGCACACGGTTTGCCAGAAAAAAATATAAAAAAAGGTGATCCCTATCAGTGGCAAGTTGAACAGTCTGTTGACAAAATTGTTAAATCTATAAATATCGAAAATTTAGACTGGATATTAAGTTATCAAAGTCGTGTAGGACCTTTAAAATGGATTGGTCCATCCACAGAAGATATAATTGTAGAAAATTCAAAATTAGGGAAACACATTGTGTTAGTGCCCATAGCGTTTGTGTCAGAACACTCAGAAACACTAGTTGAACTAGATATAGAATATAAAGAATTAGCAAATAAAAACGGATGTAAAAATTATACAAGAGTTCCAGCCCTAGGTACTAATGAAAATTATATAAAAGCCATGTCTGATTTAATCATTAAAAAACAGGATTATAATTTTAATGGAGAACTTTTTCCTCCAAAGATACAATGCCCAAACCAATTTGTTAAATGTCCGTGTTTAAATTATGAATAGTTATTTATTATTTAAAAGTTTACACTTAATAGCCGTTGTTTCATGGATGGCGGGTCTTTTGTATCTTCCAAGAATTTTTGTTTATCATGTTGAGAACAAAGAAAAAAAAGAAGCCACCGATATATTTGAAGTGATGGAAAGAAAACTTTTTTATTACATAATGCGTCCAGCAATGGTTCTTACTTGGGTTTTTGGATTAATTTTAATTTATTTAAATGGAATAGAAATATTTTCTCAATTATGGATGCAAATCAAAATAGTCCTAGTTATTTTATTATCTGCTTATAATGATTATCTTGGTAAATGCCTCTTATCTTTAAAAAATAATTCTAATAATAAATCTTCAAAATTCTTCAGAGTAATTAATGAAATTCCAACGGTGGTGCTTATTTTGGTGGTATTTCTTGTCATTTTTAAACCAATCTAGGGTTGAAATAACAATTGAAGCATATATATTAGTCTAATCTTTATAATCCTTAAAAAATTAAATCATGAACATCCAAGAGTTAAAATTAAAATCATCCGAACAACTTATTACGCAAGCTGAAGAGCTGGGTATTGAAAATGCAAGCACTCTAAGAAAGCAAGAAATTCTTTTTGCAATTTTAAAAAAAGTTGCTGAAAAAGAGGAAATTACTGGAGCTGGAGTTCTTCAATTATTACAAGATGGTTTTGGTTTTTTAAGAGCAATGGAGTCTAATTATTTACCTGGACCAGATGATATTTATGTAAGTCCTAGTCAAATTAGAAAGTTTGGATTGAGAACTGGTGATACCGTAGAGGGACCAGTAAGAGCCCCCAAAGAAGGCGAAAGATATTTTGCTTTACTTCAAGTTAGCAAAATTAATTTCGAAGAACCAGAAAAGGCAAGACATAAAATTGCATTTGATAACTTAACTCCACTTTATCCAGATCAACAAATGGTAATGGAAGTTGAAACTACAAAAATTGAAAAAAAACCCGACTTAACACCGAGATTAATCGACCTTGTAAGCCCAATTGGTAAGGGTCAAAGATCAATAATAATTTCACCTCCAAAAGCTGGTAAAACAATGATTTTACAAAGTATTGCAAACTCAATTGCTAAGAATTATCCAAAAAGTTATTTAATGGTTTTACTAATTGATGAAAGACCTGAAGAAGTTACCGACATGCAAAGAACGGTTAAGGGAGAGGTGATCAGTTCTACTTTTGATGAACCCGCACAAAGACATGTTGCTGTTGCAGAAATGGTTATTGAAAAAGCAAAAAGATTAACCGAACACAAAAAAGATGTGGTTATACTTTTAGACTCAATTACTAGATTGGGAAGAGCATATAATGCTGTTATTCCAAGCTCAGGTAAAGTTTTAACTGGAGGTGTAGACGCAAATGCACTCCAAAGACCCAAAAGATTTTTTGGTGCAGCAAGAAATATAGAGGAAGGTGGATCTTTAACAATTATTTCAACCGCATTAATTGATACGGGTAGCCGAATGGATGAGGTTATCTTTGAAGAGTTTAAAGGAACTGGAAACAGCGAAACAGTTCTTGATAGAAAAATTGCTGATAAAAGAATTTACCCCGCGATAGACATCACAAAATCAGGAACAAGAAGAGAAGAATTATTATTTGATAAAAATGACCTTCAAAAGATGAATGTACTTAGAAGAATAATTGCACCAATGGGAACAATGGATGCCATTGAATTTATCAGTTCAAAATTAAAAGATACAAAAAATAATGCAGAATTTTTTAATTCAATGAATAAACCATCATAACATGTGTGTTATACTAAACTATTATATTCATGGATTTAGTAGAAAAAATTAGAGTATTAAACAATCATTTAAAAGCTAAAAATTTTAAAAGAGTCATAGAAGGTTCGTCAAAAATTTTAAAACAAATTCCAAGAAATGATTATTTATTAAATTTAACTGGCATGGCTTATCAGGGTCTTTCCCAACATAAAAATTCGATTAAATATTTTAAAGAAGCCCTAAAATACGCACCTAATAATATTGCGGCAATGAATAATTATGCTAATTCATTAAAAGCTGTTGGAAATCTTGAGGCTTCAGAAGAGCTTTATAAAAATATTTTAAAAATAAATCCGGGTTATATTAATGCATATAATAATTATGCAAACTTAAAAACGTTAATAAATGATTATGATGGCGCAATCGATCTTTATAAAAAAGCTCTAGAGATACTTAAGGAAAACACAAATGTTCCAAAGGCAAGCTCCTTGGGAATTTTATTTTCATTAGCAGTTGCTTATCAAAGCAATAATAACATAGAAGATACACGACAAACGATAAAACAAATATTTTTAATTGAAGCCTCACATGTTGGGGCGCATAAATTAATTAGTTCTATAACAAAGTATTCTATTGAGGATAAAAATTCACTGAACCATTTAAAAACAATGGAGCAACTTGATAGCCAGATAAATGATAATAATTATGAAAGAAAACTTGATATATCTTATGCATTAGGGAAATCGTATGAAGACTTAAGGGATTATAAAAAATCTTTCTATTATCTTAATATTGCAAATGAATTGAAACTTAAAGAAAAGGGTTCAAATATAGATGCTGAAAAAAAAGCAATTCAAAATATAATAAAAACTTTTGATGGGATTGATTTAGATAAGACAAATCAAGATATTAATCAAAAAAAAATTATATTTATATGTGGCATGCCAAGGTCTGGAACGACTTTAGCTGAACAAATTATTTCATCTCATAGTGAAGTATATGGTGCTGGTGAATTAATATATTTACAACAAGTTCTAAAAAAAAATTTTGTAGAAAATTCCAAATATAATAAACAGCATATTATTGAAAATCAAAGTTTACCAAAAAATGTAATTTCTTCAGAATATCATGAGTATTTTAAACTTTATAATATTAAAGAAAATATAATTACAGATAAGGCTCCTCAAAATTTTAGATTAATAGGATTTATAAAACTTTTTTTCCCAAATTGTAAAATTATACATTGTCATAGAAACCCTAAAGATAATTGCCTATCTTTATTCAAAAATAGTTTTGCTTCTCAAACAATGAACTGGACTAATAAAGCCGAAGATATAGCAGAATATTATAATTTGTATTCCGAGATTATGAAATTTTGGAAAACAAAAATTCCAAACTTTATATATGATTTGGATTATGACAAGCTTGTTCAAGATAAGGAAAGTGAAATAAGTAAAATTTTAAATTTTTGTGAATTAGAATGGGACGAAAAATGCCTTAGCCCGGATAAAAACAGCAAAACACCTATTAAAACCGTTAGTATTGCTCAGGCCAGACAGCCTATTTATAAAAGCTCCTTAAATAGCAGTGATAATTATGAAAAATATTTGAGTAAAATGTTTAGTATTCTAAAATAATAATTTTATAACTGATTAACTCTTAAATCTTCATTTTGTAATTTATTTTTTTTCATGCATAAAAAACCTAATTGATAATAAATCTTAAAGTTTTGTGGCTGACAAATAGCTGCTTGATTGTAATATATTTCAGCTTGGTTATAATTTTTCTCATCCATATATGAATTGCCTAAATTAAAATAAGCATCAAAATATTTATTATTAATACTTAAAGATTTGATCCAATTTTCTCTAGCTTCCTCTGGTTTTTTAAGAATTTGTAAAATTACACCCCTTAAATTTAATTTTTCTACTGAGTTTGGATCAATTATTAATATTTTATTTAATTCTAGAAGTGCTTCCTTGTAATCTTTATTTTTAAAATTTTTTAAAATATTTTCTATATTTGTCATTTGATCTAAATAGTACGATTAATATTTATAAAATTTGTTTTCAAGGTATATTAAACTATGACAATTTATGCTCTCTCATCAGGACCTGGAATTTCAGGTATAGCTGTAATTAGAATATCTGGTCAAGAAACATCAAACGTTATTAGACTTATAACTGGAAAAGAGCTTCCCAAACCAAGAATGGCAACTCTTAGAAAAATCAATAAAATCAACACTTCTGAACTAATTGATGAAGGTATAATATTGTGGTTTCCTGGGCCTGAGAGCTACACAGGTGAGGATATGGCCGAAATACAGGTGCATGGAAGCAAGGCCGTAATTGATGCTATTCACACTTCTATTTCAGATATTGAAAATTGTCGTCTAGCAGAACCAGGTGAGTTTACAAAACTTGCGTTTCAAAATGGAAAAATAAATTTGCTTAAAGCTGAAAGCATAGCTGATTTAATTTCTTCTGAAACTGAAATTCAAAGACAGCAAGCAATTAAAATTATGAATGGAAAGTCTGCAGATCAATTTAATTTTTTAAGAGAAAAACTTTTAAAAATTTTATCTCATATTGAAGCTAAAATAGACTTTCCAGATGAAGATTTGCCAAATGATATTTTAAAAGAAATTAAAAAAAGTTCTGATGATGTTTTAAAAAATATTGAAAAAATTTTAAATGATCAAAAAGTTGGAGAAAGAATAAGAGAAGGTTTTAAAATCGCAATTCTTGGACCTACCAATGCAGGTAAATCTAGTCTCCTAAATCATCTATCAAATAGAGATGTTGCAATAGTTTCAGAGATTGCAGGAACAACAAGAGATGTAATTGAAACACATCTTAACATAGATGGTTATCCAGTAATTGTTTCTGATACTGCTGGGATTAGAGAATCTAAAAATGAAATTGAAAAGAAAGGTATTAAATTATCTTTAAATAGAGCAGAGGAAGCAGATTTAAAGTTGGTAGTTGTTGATGCCGAAAGCCTTGATTTTACTGATGTTTTGAAGGGATTGTTAGATCAAAATGCGATCTTAGTTATAAATAAATCAGATCTTTTGAAGGGAGATATTGATCCTGAGATTAAAAAATTAAGTCATGTATTAATTTCAATTAAAGAAAATTTAAACATCGATGAATTAATTTCAAAAATAAAAAATAATTTAAAAAATAAATTTATAACAAGTGATGATATTTTAATTACCAGAGAACGACATAGACAGCATCTTGAACAATGTTTAGAGCATCTTAAAAATTTTAATAAAAAAAATGAAGTCGAAGATTTTGATAAAGCTGCAGAGGATTTAAGGTTAGCTACTAGGCATCTTGGTATGATTGTTGGAAAAGTCGATGTTGAGGAGATATTAGGTAGTATTTTCAACGATTTTTGCATAGGCAAATAATAGTCTGTTTTCTTTGATTTTAAGCCATTTTTTACCAAAAAACATTGATAATTAAAGCTTATTTAAGCAAAACTATACGCGCCTTGTAAATATAATAATCAGTTATAAATTTAGCTTATGAAAAATGATTTATCATTTGATGTTGTAGTAATAGGTGGTGGCCATGCAGGATGTGAGGCAGCTGCAGCTTCTGCTCGACTAGGTGTTAACACTGCTTTATTTACTCATAAGATAGAAACAATTGGAGAGATGTCGTGTAACCCAGCAATTGGTGGTTTGGGTAAAGGACATTTAGTCAGAGAGATAGATGCTCTTGATGGTGTTATGGGTGAGGTTGCAGATAAATCAGGTATTCAATTTAGATTATTAAATAGAAGTAGAGGCCCAGCTGTAAGAGGACCAAGAACTCAATCAGATAGATCATTATACCGTAAATATATGCAAGAAAAACTTGTAAACTATTGTAATTTAAGTATTTTTTCTGATTCTGTAATAAAGTTTATTTTTGATAAAAATACAATAACTGGCTTTATAACTAAAGAAGGTAAAAAAGTTTTATGTTCTAAGCTAATACTAACAACGGGCACTTTTTTAAATGGTTTAATACATATAGGTGATGAAAGAACACCAGCCGGAAGGTATGATGAAAAACCTTCAACAGGATTAAGTGAACAATTAGAAAAATACAATTTTAAAATAGGAAGATTAAAAACAGGAACCCCTCCCCGACTTGATTCAAGAACAATAAATTATAAAAATTTAGAGGAACAGTTCGCAGATGATGATCCTTATTTTTTTTCTTTCTTAACTAAAAAAAATATTAACAAACAAGTTTCATGTCGTATGACTTATACTAACGACAAGGTTCATAAAATTATTGAAAAAAATTTAACTAAGAGTGCTATGTACTCTGGTAGCATACAAGGTGTTGGACCTAGATACTGTCCATCTATAGAAGACAAAATAGTAAAATTTGCTGATAAGGGTCGACACCAGATATTTTTAGAGCCAGAAGGGCTTAATGACCATACAATTTACCCAAATGGCATCTCTACATCACTTCCAGCTGGTGTACAACAAGAAATATGTAATAATATCAGCGGTTTAGAAAATGTATCTATTATAAGACCAGGATATGCTATAGAATACGACTATATAGATCCTAGAGAGTTGTTTTTAACACTTGAGACTAAGAAGATTAGCAATCTTTACCTTGCTGGGCAGATTAATGGAACTACAGGATATGAAGAAGCTGCAGCTCAGGGACTTATAGCTGGGATAAATGCTGCTCAATCTTATAAAAAATCTGAACCTTTTATACTCGATAGATCAGATGCATACATAGGAGTAATGATTGATGATCTAGTAACAAAAGGTGTTGCCGAACCATACCGAATGTTCACATCAAGAGCAGAATATCGATTAAGTCTTAGATCTGATAATGCTGATCAAAGATTAACTGCCAAAGGTATAGAGATAGGATTAATTGACGATGTAAGGAAGGCCCTATACTTAGATAAATTTGATAAAATTAATCAAATAAATACAAAAATGAATCAATCTGCTATATCACCCAATAAAGCTGAAAAATTTGGCGTTAAAATAACAAAAGATGGAATTTTGAGATCCTCTAATGAAATTTTAACTCAAAAAGGTGTTGATATGAATAAAATTAGGGAAATTTGGTCTGATGTACCTTTTTTTAACAAAGAAATAGATGAACAAGTTGAAATCAATGCTCATTATAGAGGTTATTTAAAGAAGCAAAAAGCCGATATTTTAGCCTTTAAAAGAGATGAAAACCTAATAATACCAGATAAAATTAATTATGATGGCCTTTCAGGCCTTTCAAATGAAGTAAAAGCTAAATTTAAAGAAATTAAACCCAAAACGATGGGTCAAGCTTTACGTATTGATGGAATTACTCCAGCTGCAGTATATATTTTGTTGTCACATGTCAAAAGAAAGTCTATTAAGCATATAGCTTAATGGATCAAGAAATTTTAAATTGTTACTCTAGACTCAATGACTTAAATGTTTCACGTGAAACATTTATAGACTTCGAAAATTATATATCCATGATATTAGAAAAAAATAAAAAAATTAACATAATTAGCCAAAATACAGCATCAAAAAAAACAATAATAGAACGTCATATAGTTGATTCAGCGCAAATTATTGATTTTATTAATTTAAATAGCAATACAACCACAGATTTAGGCTCTGGAGGGGGGATGCCAGGGATTATAGTAGCAATTATACTAAAAAATATGAAAAATAATATGAATGTGCATTTATATGAAAAAAGTTACCATAAAAGCCGTTTTTTAAAAGAAGTTTCAGAAAAATTAAATTTAAATACAAAAGTTTTTCAAAAAAATATTTTTGAAATAAAAAATTTGGATACAGGAACCATTATGTCGAGAGCATTCAAACCAATGCCAGTTGTTTTAGAATTAGTATATGAAAATTTTTTTAAATATAAAAATTTGATTTTTTTTATGGGAAAAAACGGTAAAAAAATTTTTGAGAATTCCAAAATAAAATGGGAGCTTGAGTACACAGAAAAAAAAAGTCTAACAAATGAAGATTCTTTTTTGATAAATATAAAAAAAATTAAAAGAGTTTAAAAATATTTAATGCAAATTATTTCTGTCATAAATCAAAAGGGTGGGGTTGGAAAAACAACAACTGTAATTAATCTTGCAGCAGGATTATCACAACAAAATAAAAAAATTTTAGTTGTTGATTTAGACCCCCAGGGAAATGCTACTACAGGCCTTGGTTTGTCAAATATGGAAAACTCAACTGACACAATTTATGGCGTATTAAATGGAACAAAAGAAATTTCAGATATAATAAAAAAAACTAATTTTAAAAATCTAGATATTATTAGTTCGAATGTAGATTTGTCCGGATTGGAAGTTGAGACAGCAGATGATGGTAATAGAGCCTTTATTCTTAAGCTTAAATTAGCCGCTTATTTAAAGAATTCTAGAGCATTATACGACTATATATTAATTGATTGTCCGCCATCACTAAGTCTTCTAACTGTCATGGCATTAGTGTCATCACACTCTTTAGTTGTTCCTCTTCAAACAGAATTCTTTGCTCTTGAAGGTTTAACCCAGTTAATGAAAACTATTGAGAGAATTAAGATAAGCTTAAATCCTGATTTAAAGATTAGAGGGATACTTTTGACAATGTATGACAAGAGAAACAAATTGTCATCTCAAGTTGAGAAAGAAGCAAGAGATTATTTTAATAAAAAAGTTTATTCAACTGTGATTCCAAGAAATGTTAGATTGTCCGAAGCACCTTCTCACGGTATGCCAGTTTTAATATATGATAAATCTTGTCCAGGAAGTAAATCGTATTTCAGTTTTACAGAGGAATTTATAAATCAAGAAACAATGGGGAGTGCTGCATAATGGATTCTAATAAAATAAAAAAAGGATTAGGCAGAGGTTTGTCTTCTTTAATAGGAGAAACAAAAATAGATGTTCAAAAGAACCAATTATCCATAAGCGACTTAATACCAAATAAATTTCAACCTAGAAAAATTTTTGACGAAAATAATTTAAATGATCTTACTAATTCAATTAAAGAAAGAGGAATTTTGCAGCCAATCATAGTTAGAAAATCTAATGATGATAAATCTAAATATGAAATAATTGCTGGAGAGAGAAGGTGGCTAGCAGCTCAAAGAGCTGAGCTGCATACTGTACCAGTAGTGATAACGGAAGCAGATGATTTAAGATCTTTAGAATTTGCAATTGTTGAAAATGTACAAAGACTTGATTTAAATCCTCTTGAAGAGGCACAAGGTTATAAGCGTTTAATTAATGAATTTTTATATGATCAAGAAAAAGTTTCAAAATTTATTGGAAAAAGCAGGAGCCATATAACTAATTCATTAAGATTATTAACACTACCTTCTGAAGTAATAAAACTTATAGAAACTCAAAAATTATCAGCTGGGCACGCTAAAATTTTAGTTGGTTTAGAAAACTCTATTTTTGTTGCCAATAAAATCGTTGAAAAAAAACTTTCAGTTAGACAAGCTGAAAGTTTTGTAAAACTTTTTAAATTAAAAAAAAACGAATACAAAAAAAAAATAGATCCTAATATTCATGATCTTGAAAAGTCGATTACAGAAAAAATAGGTTTAAATGTAATGATTAAAAATAATAAAAGAAACAAAGGAACTATTACTTTTTCTTATAAAGATGTTGATCAATTAAATAAAATTATTGAGATTATAAAGAATAATTATTAGCTTATATAGCGCTGCTGATAATGAAATCGGTAGTAATATTTATAGAAAATTGAGGATTTTTTTTCATTAATAATTCAATTTCATTAGCTCTTATTATTAAATCTTTTATCTCTTTATAGTTTAGTGCCTTAACTTGTTGTTTAACTATTTCTTTTTCTTTCCAAAAAATTGGCGGTTTATATGAAGATATGACTGCATCGATGTTTTTTTTGTTACTAAGCTCAAGATGCAATTTTGTAAGTCTTTTCAATTTTGATAAAAAAATTCTCAATATTAGAATGCAATCTTCTGAACTAAAATTATTTTCGTTTAAAATTTTAATTAATCTATTTTTATTTTTAGATAAACAATTATCTACTAATTCAGATATATCGTAATTTTCTGATAGATTTGTTATATTTAAAACATCATCAATACTTATATTTTTCCTATTTTTTGAAAAACTTTCAATTTTTTGAAGTTCGTTTTTTAGATTTATTCTGTCACCTTTAGCTCTTTCAACAATAATATTAATTAATTGTTGTGAAATATTGATATTTTTATCTCTCATAAATTTTTGTGTTATAAAAGCCAATGTTTGAAGATTGTCATCATAAAATGGAACACATACTGTATTCAGTTCTTTTTCAAAAAAAGTCCTAAGTTTAGATTTTTTATCCAGATTATTTGCAATTAATACAATTGCCAAATCATCAATATTTTTTGAAATTATATCTTCTATTATTTTGAAAAATTTATCACCAACTCTGTTAATAATAATTAATTTTTCATTTTCAAAAAAAGACTTATTAATCAAATTTTCTTTAAAATTTTCAACATCTTTTAGAATATCAGCTTCCTCATAACTAAAAATATTCGTTGCTAATATTGGTTTTAAAGTCTCTTGAATTGTCTCTTCAATTAAACCTTTGTTATTTCCATAAAGTAAAAAAAATTTTTTATCTTTTAAATTTTTTTTTTTTAATTCAAAAGATTTGATAATCATTTAAAATTTAAGATAAATATTAATATCTTCTGTAATTTTATTTATTAAATTATTTTCAATTTCAATTTGATATTCTTTAAGTTTAAATTTATTATCTTTTGTATTGTATAAAAAATCTTTTGATAAAGTTTTATCTTTAATTAAATTGTCCTCATTGTCCAAAAATGACAATTGTACAGTTATTGTTGTTCGGTAAGAGACTACTTGACCCTTCGAATCTTTAGAGGTTACAACAATATTTTTTTTGTTATTTAAAATTAATTTGTAAAGGGATTTATCTTTAACAATTTTTAGAGCTAAGTTTGAATAAATTTTTTTACCTAAACTGATATCTCCAATAATTTTAATATCGCTAATTTTAATTTTATCTATTTCTTTGTAAGTGTTGTAAAGTGGCTGATAACCACAAGATGCAACGATAAATAATAATACAAAAAAAAATTTTTTCATTATCTAATAATTACATTAATAATTTTATCTTTAATATAAATTGTTCTAATTATTTCTTTATTTTCTATATATTTGTCTATTAATTTATCTTGTTTTATCTTTTGTATTAAGACTTTTTCCTCCAAATTTTTCTCAACAGTTATTATTGATCTTTTTTTTCCATTAACTTGAATTACAATATTAACTTTGTCATTTTCAATAAATTCTTTTTTAACAGAAGGCCATTTAATATCTTTTTTCTCATCTATTTTTTCTAAACATTCATTGGTAATGTGAGGAATTACTGGCATCATTACAATAAGTATTTTTTTATAATTCTCTTTAAGATTTGAATTATTTATATTTTTTTCTGCAAGCTTATTTAAAAATGCATATACCTCATGAAAAACTGCAATTATTACGTTATATCTGAATTTTTCTAAAGCTAAATTAATTTTATCAATAGCTTGATTGGTAAAAATATTTAACTCTTTATTTAATTCCAACTTTTCTTGTTTCAAAATTGATGAAATTTTTTCATTCATTATCCAAAATTTTTGAATATATTTAAAAGCTGACGACATTCCATTTTCTGACCATTGAACATCTTTTTCAGGAGGACTATCAGATAAAATAAATAGTCGTACAGAATCCGCACCAAAAGCTTCAATCATTTTTTCAGGATCAATAGTATTTTTCTTAGATTTAGACATCGATTCTGATGGACCAACTGTAACTTTATGATCTGGCTCATTTTTAATAAAGAAATTTTTCCCATCTTCTGAGTGAATTTCTTCTGGGCTTAACCAATTATTATTATTATCTTTATAGGTTTGGTGACACACCATTCCTTGAGTAAATAAACCTTTAAAAGGTTCTCTTATATCAATTTTTTTGTTGTCTAAACTAATAGCTCTCATAAAAAATCTTGAATACAATAAGTGTAATATGGCATGTTCGACCCCTCCAATGTATTGGTCTACAGGCATCCAATATTTTAAATCTTCCTCACTAAAAGGATTGTCAATATTGTTTGATGAACAAAACCTTAAAAAATACCAAGATGAGTCAACAAACGTATCAAGAGTATCTGTTTCTCTTGTGCATTGTTTTCCATTTATATTTACAGATTTCCATTCTTTTTCAGAGTCCAGAGGATTACCCTCTATATTTAGACTTTCAATATTTGGAAGCGTCACGGGAAGGTTTTCTTCAGGAATTGTAACTACTTCATTATTTTCATCATAGGCAATTGGAATTGGGCAACCCCAATATCTCTGTCTGGAAATTCCCCAATCTTTTAATCTGTAATTTATTTTTCTATTACCTAAATTATTTTTTTCTAAAAACTCAATTGTATTTGAAATCGATTCTTCTGGAGCGCTCAAGCCATTTAAGAATTTTGAGTTAATCATAATTCCTGGACCAGTATGTGGTTCGCTTTCAACTGTAAAATCATTATTTTTATTTTTTGGTTTTACTACTGTTTTAATCTTTAAATTATATTTTTTTGCAAAATCAAAATCTCTTTGATCGTGTGCGGGACAACCAAAAACTGCACCAAATCCATAATCCATTAAAACAAAGTTTGCAAAGAAAACGGGAACTTTATCGTTTTGATCTAAGGGATTAGTTGCAAGTAAATTTGTTTTAAATCCTATTTTTTCAGCTTGAGCTATAGATTCTTCAGTAGTTCCAGTCTTTGAACAACTTTCTTTAAATTTTATAAAGTTAGGATCATGTTCATAATGTTTAGAAAATGGATGATCAACTGATAGAGCTAAAAAAGAAAAGCCAAAAAGGGTATCTGGCCTGGTTGTATAACATTTAATTGAATTTATTTTTTCTGATCCATTAATTTTAAAATCAATCTCGCACCCATAAGATTTGCCAATCCAATTTTTTTGCATTGTTTTGACTTTTTCAGGCCAATTTTCAAGTTGATTTAGATCACTTAGTAGGTCCTCAGAAAAATGTGAAATCTTAAAAAACCATTGATTTAGTTTTTTTCTTTCAACAGTCGCACCTGATCTCCAGCCTTTTCCGTCTACCACCTGTTCATTAGCTAATACAGTATTTTCAATTGGGTCCCAATTTACATAACTCTCTTTACGATAAACCAGTCCTTTTTTGTAAAGATCTAAAAAAAGTTTTTGTTGATGTTTATAATATTGAGGTGAGCAAGTAGAAATTTCTCTACCCCAATCAATTGAAAGCCCAAGTTTTTTTAATTGTCCTTTCATTGTTTCTATATTTGTTTCAGTCCATTTTTTTGGGCTTAATTTATTTTGTCTTGCTGCATTTTCTGCAGGCATACCAAAAGAATCCCAGCCCATTGGGTGAAGTACATTATAACCTTGAAGAGCTTTATATCTAGCAAGCACATCTCCAATTGCATAATTTCTTACATGACCCATATGAATTTTTCCTGATGGGTATGGAAACATTTCTAAACAATAAAATTTTTTTTCTTTTTTATTTGATGATTTGAAAGAATTATTATCCTTCCAAAATTTTTGCCATTTATCTTCAACTAGTTTAAAGTTATATCTATCCACAAAAATTTCTTTTTGATTAATTTCTGTCTTCAGACGCTTTGATAGAATTTAAATCTCTCTTAGGTTTAGAGTCAATCATGTCTTTTTTATATTTCGCAGCTCTTTTCAATATTGCAACTTTTAATTCATTTTCAATGGTAGGGTTGCTTTGAGAAACTTTACAATTTATTTCAGCATTGCATTCTTTGCTAAAAACTGTAATTTTTAAAGCATCGGCTCTTATTTCGTTTGATAAGAATCTTACTGAAATTTTAATAGCATCATTTTTTTCAGTTTGCTCATTGTACCAATCAGTAATTATAAGCCCACCACCATAATCTGCGGAAGTTAAAGGCATAAAATTTAAAATATCTAAACTTGCTCTCCACATTTCGTTAGATGTCGCAAAATCAAAATTACCTCCCTTTTTTTTATCTCCACCCATTAATGTAAATCCTCTTCCTTCTTGAAGATTTTTTTGGACTCTTTTTTCCGGTTCTGGAGGATAATCTTTGGCGCTTACAGGTCTATAAATACCACACGAACTTAATTGTATAAAAATCAAAAAAATTAGAAAAATTTTTATAATTATATTTTGAGTTTTCATAGATGATTTTTATAAGATTAACCATATATACCAACTATTTTGCAAAGGATAATAATTTGTTGCTTAAATCCTTTAAAAACAACTTTTTAAGATAAAAAATGTTGCAAATATACAACAATAAATGAAAAAAAGAAATAATTATCATTATAAGCCCTTGGTTATATCTAATTATGATATTTAGACCCTGTTTATAATTATAAAACAAATATAGGAGTAAATATGAACAAAATAACAAAAATTGGATTAACTGCTTTAGCAGGTTCTCTAGTTGCAACTTCAGCTTTTGCTGGAGCGATGAGTGTTAGTGGTTCTGCAAAAGTTAGCTACCAATCAAAAGGTGCTAGTGCAGCAAACCCTTATAGTAACTCAAAAGGAATTACATTTTCTGGTTCAGGTGAATTAGATAATGGTTTCAACGTAAGCACTGGTTACACGATGACTGATGCAGCGTTCTCTACATCTTATGTATCATTAGATATGGGTGATAGCGGTACGTTACACTTCATGAATGGAACTAGCAAAGCTGGTCTAAACAAATACCAAGACAAAATGCCAACTGCTGGTGAGCAAGTTTGGGATGATGTTGACACTGATGATAATGGTGTAGTTGGACCTGGTAATGCAAATGCTTTCGGTTACGAAGTTTCTGCAATGGGACTAACTGTTTCAGCTTCATGGGCTAAAGAAGCTCAAGGTACTGATACATCAATGGTATTAGTTGCTGATGATTTAATGGAAGGTTTACAAGTTGGTTATGGTGTTGGTACAAACACAGCAAGCCAAACTGTAGAAAACGACCATTCAACAGCTTGGGCTACATACACATCTGGTATGGCAACTGTAGGTATTCAAACATCTTCAATTGACAAAGCTTCTGCTGATGAAGATAGATTACACGCAGCGATTTCATTAGCTATTAATGAAAACATGAGTGTTTCTTTCGGACAGTCTACTGTTGAATTTGAAACTGCTGGTACTTCTGATGAAGAAAGTTCTGGTGTTTCAGCGTCTTACACAATGGGTGGAATGACGTTTGCAGCAGTAATGAACCAAACTGATTCAGTTGCTGGTACAGCTGGAACAGATAAAGAGTTCAAAGAAATTTCAGTAGCATTCGCGTTTTAATTAAAACGTAAATCTAATTATATTAACGGCCCCTTTTTGGGGCCGTTTTTTTTTGGAATAAAGAAATACCAGCAAAACCAAAACAATTAACCAGTTTAAGTTTTTTCAAATTTTTATTTGAAATTCCACCAAGAGCTACAACCTTTTTACAGGTTAAATTGGATAATAACTTGAATTTGTTAATACCTAAATAGTTTTGATTTATTTTAAATATTGATGATAAAAATATAATACTAGCACCTTGTTTTTCTTTAATTTTTATTTCTTTATTATTATGAGCAGAACCAATAATTAAAAATTTTTTTTTTCTTGAAAATGAAAGATGATTTATATTTTTATTAAATGATGGAATATACATTCCGTCTAAATTTAAATTTATAGCCAATCTAGCATTATTTGATAAAAAAAATTTATAACCTTTTTTTTTACAGTATTGTTTAAGTTTAATAATAGTATTTAAGTCATTTTGTGAATTATAATTTCTATAAATTATACCAGTATCTATTTTCTGTTTATCTATAATGTTTGTATCAAATTTATTAATAAAGTAATATTTTCTCATTATATTTATATGCATAATACTGTTAAAAATTTATTAGATATTGAAAATAATATCAAAGTTAATTTAAATGAATTAAACATAAATAATTATCCAAAAATTATAGCAGTTTCGAAGACCTTTAAGACTGATAAAATTTTACCTCTTATAGAGCATGGCCACATTCATTTTGGTGAAAATAAAGTTCAGGAAGCAATTGAAAAATGGGAAGCAATTAAAAAAAAAAATTCAGAAATTAAATTACATATGATTGGAAAATTACAAACCAACAAAGTAAAATTTGCGGTCCAATTATTTGATTATATTCATTCTGTTGATAGTGAAAAACTTGCCAAAAAAATTTCTGATGAACAATTAAAAATAAATAAAAAAATTAAAATTTTTTTACAGGTAAATATCGGTGGAGAAAATCAAAAATCAGGTATTAATAAGAAAGATATTAATAAATTAGTTTCTTATTGTAAAAAAATTAACTTAGATTTAATTGGGTTAATGTGTATTCCTCCTGCAAATATTGAACCTGAAAATTATTTTAATGAAATGAAGCAATTAAATAAATACTTTGATTTTGTTGAGTTAAGTATGGGCATGTCCTCAGATTATGTTAAAGCTGCCCAAAATTTTTCAACATATGTAAGAATTGGATCTGGTATATTTGGTCAGAGGTTTTAAGTAATTTTAATTTTAGTATTTTTTTTTATTAATTTTAACAAGATTAAAAAATCTTTTTTTTTCAAAGCAATACATCCAGCTGTAGGAGTATAATTATTTGTTAAATGAATAAAAATGCAACTTCCATGACCAGTGATAGGTTTTTTAAAATTGTACTTAACAGGTATTATCATATCGTATTTACAATCTTTTCTTTTTAATTTTTCATGTTTTAACTCTTTATCTACTTTAATAAGCTTGTTATATTTTTTTGGGAAATTAACATCATCACACCAACCCATCGTATTTTTAATCTCAATATGTTTTAATGAAGTTCTTGGCTTTTTTATACGATCTTTTCTGAAGTAGAGATTTTCGATTTTAAATATTCCTTTTGGAGTTTTTTTATCTCCCTCTTTTTTATTAATTGTTGTACCTTTTTTCCCGATACAACATCTAAATTTAAATTCATCTATTAGAAGAGTATGTTTATTTTTTATAAAAATTGTCATATTCTATTTTTATATGAGTAATCAAAATTTAATAATATATAATTTTACCTCATTATATCATATTCTAGAAGAACTTGGTTTAGATCTAAATTTTAAAATTATTTTTGTAGACAATGAAATTGCACTGAATGATAAAATAAAAAATCTTAATAATTATTTAATCGTATCTGATAAAGAGAATCTAAACATTCGTAATCAAGTAACTTTAAATAATGTACCAATGAATATTTTTAAATTAGTAGAAAAAATAAATATAGAATTTTTAAAACTACAATTCAATAACCAATCGCATGTGAAGATAAATGATTATATTATTGATTTAAATTCTAGAGAATTGTTATTGAACAATACTAAACTTAAATTGACTGAAAAAGAAATTGATACAATTACTTATTTATCAAAAGCAGGCAAACCAGTTAATGTCAATGAACTACAAAAAAATGTATGGGGCTATCAATCTGACATTGAAACCCATACTGTTGAGACTCACATTTATCGATTAAGAAAAAAAATCTCTAATAGTTTTGATGATAATAAATTTATAGTTAGTAAAAAAAATGGTTATCAAATCAATTAAAAAAAATCCAATAGCTAAGAGTCTTTATTCAAAAAAGTACAAACCAAAAATAATTAAACCTAAAAAAGGTAAAGGAAGCTTTAAAAGAACAAAAAATCAAGCTTAAAGTCTTGCCCCAATTTGTTGTATTACTTTTGAGGACATTTCGGTACCTTTTTCAAGATTTTCTCTTATTGATAATTTATTGACGTACCCGTGTAAAAATCCTGCTGCAAAAAGATCACCAGCACCTGTAAGATCTAGGATTTTTAAATTTTTTTGTATGCCACTTTCGATAACTTCTTCACCGTTAACTGCAATCGCACCTTTCTCACCCCTAGTTACAACTACTAACTTATTAAGCTGTTTTGAAAAATCTATTACCTCTCCAAAATTTTTTGCTTTAATTAGTGAAGTAATTTCTTGTTCATTAGCAAAAGTTATATCTAATTTATTTTTTACTAAATCTAAAAAATGAGATTTGTGTCTGTCTACACAAAACTGATCAGATAGTGTCATTGCTACTTGTTTTGCATTGTTAATAGCTTTATCAAATGCTTTTTTAGGCTCTCCCTCATCCCACAAGTAACCTTCTAAAAATATTATCTCACTTTTTTTAATTACATCAGAACTAACATCATTTTCATTAATTTTTCCTGCTGTTCCTAAAAAAGTACACATGGTTCTTTCAGAATCTGGAGTAACCAATATTAAACAAGTTCCTGTTGGCACTTCTTCTTTTTTTTTAGAATAAAAGTACTCTACATTTTCTTTATTTAAACCTTCTTCATATTTACTGCCAAATTCATCATCAGAAACTTTTCCAATAAAACCTACTTTGTCACCGAGCTGAGACAACCCAACCATAGAGTTTGCCACTGAACCTCCAGAAACAGTTTTTTCAATTTTAAGATTTATTAATAAATTTTTGAATTCATTTTCATCAAAAAATAATTTCATCGTACTTTTTGTGAGATTATTTTGTGCAATAAAATTATCATCTACTTTACAAATGACATCGACTATCGCATTTCCTATTCCTAAAATTTTCATATTAAGCTTTTTTGGTAATAACAGGTTTTTTTCTATTTGGGTAGCAAGTAGTGCATATTTTACAAGTTAAACCATAACAATCTCTTGCGTTGCAATATTCCCTGCCATAAAAAATTATTTGTAAATGAAGTTTTGACCAAGTTTTTTTAGGAAATATTCTTTTTAAATCCTTTTCTGTTTGAATTACATTTTTTCCATTAGTTAAACCCCATCTTTGTGCAAGCCTATGAATATGAGTATCTACAGCAAAAGCTGGATATCCAAAACCTTGAGACATCACCACGCTAGCAGTTTTATGTCCTACACCAGGTAATTTTTCAAGTTCTTCAAAAGTTTTAGGTACTTTACCATTGTGTTTTTCTAAAACTTGTTTTGACATTAAGTAAATACTTTTTGCCTTAACTCTAAAAATACCAATTTTTTTTATTAATTTTTCAATTTTTTTTCTTCCTAGTTTTACAAAATGTTCTGGTTTGAAGTATTTTGGATATATATCTTTTGTTACATTGTTTACATTTACGTCTGTACATTGAGCTGAAAGAAGTACCGAAATTAATAGTGTAAAAGTATTTTTACTTTTTAAAGGAACTGGTGTTTTTGGATAAATTTTATTTAATGTTTTAGTTATAATTTTTGCTTTTTGTTCTTCATTCATTACGAAAAGTTAAGCAAATCTCTCATAGAATATAATCCTGGCCTTTTTTTCACTAACCATTTAGAAGCTGTCAAAGCACCATCAGAGTAAAGTGCTCTATCAAAAGCCTCATGATTTAAGGTAATTATTTCTTTTCCACTTGAGAATTTTACCTCATGTTCTCCTATAATTTCACCTCTTCTTATAGAATTAAAATTTATTTTATTTCCATAGGGAAAAGATTTTTTATTTAAAAATTTCTTGCCAATTAAATTATATAAATTTTTATTTTTTCCATCCGCTATTCCTTTTCCAAGCATTAAGGCTGTTCCTGACGGATAGTCTTTTTTGTGCTTGTGATGTACTTCAAATATTTTGCTTAAATATTCTTCATTTAAAGATTTAGAAGCAATTTCAGTTAAATACATTAATAAATTTACACCTAAGCTCATATTTCCAGCTTTTAAAATAGGTATTTTTTTTGAATATTTCTTAATTTGATTTTCTTGGCTTTTATTAAAACCGGTTGTGCCAATAACGACTTTTTTTTTTAATTTAGATGCTATTTTTAATATTTCCAAGGTACATTTAGGGATAGTAAAATCAATAATTACATCTGTTCTTTTAAATACTTTCTCAGAATTTAACTCAGGTTTTATTCCATTAAATTTTTTATTTACCAATATATTTTCTGTAAGTGTAACCAATTTAAAGTTCTTGTTTTTTTTGGAAGATTTTATTAGTTGCTGACCCATTCTGCCCATGCAACCTGAAATTGCTAAATTAATTTTTTTCATTATGAAAATATTAGCCCTTTTTGATCAATTAGTCTTTTAGTTTTTCCAGAAACTCTTTGCTTTTTGGAAGAATTTTTTAATACTTGGATTTGATTTTTCGTTTTCAATCTCTCTAAATTTTTCAAGCAATTCTTTTTGTTGTTTATTTAGAGATACAGGAACTTCTGTATTTACTTGTACATACAGATCCCCATAATCTCCTCTACGCATAAAAGGCATCCCTTTACCTTTCAGTCTAAATTGTTTACCACTTTGAGTGCCATCAGGAATTTTAATTTTTGCTTTACCGCCATCAATAGTTGGTATTTCAATTGTTGTACCAAGTGCTGCGTCAGCTATTGATATTGGAAATTCAAAGAATAAATTTTCATCAGATCTTTTAAATAAATCATGCGAGCTTACATTTATAAATAAGTATAAATCACCTGTTGCGCCACCTCTACTTCCGGCTTCACCTTTGCCAGCTAGCCTAATTCTTGTTCCATCATCAACACCTTTTGGTATTGTTACTGATATTTTTTTTGAAGCTTGTTTCTTACCTTGCCCGTTACAATCACCGCATGGGTTAGTAATTTCCTCTCCATTGCCATTACATTGAGGACAAGTTTGTTGAACAGTAAAAAAACCTTGATTAGATCTTATTTTTCCATTTCCTCCACAATATGTGCATCTATCAGAAGAATGACCAGGCTTAGAACCGTTCCCTTTGCATGTACTACATTTTTCTGTTGTAGAAAATTTTATATCTTGTTTTTTACCTTCATATGCTTCTTCAAGTGTAATTGATAAGTCATATCTTAAATCTGAACCTCTATTATTTGAATTCGATCGACTTCTTGATCTTCCACCACCCCCAAAATCTCCAAAAAAATCTTCGAAAATATCAGAGAAATCAGCTCCACCAAAACCTCCAAAACCTCCACTTTGTCGACCACCACCATTTTCGAAAGCGGCATGGCCAAAGTTATCGTAATTTTGTTTTTTTTCTTTATCTGAGAGAATTCCATAGGCTTCGCTAGCCTCTTTAAATTTGTCTTCGGCATTTTTATTGCCTGGGTTTTTGTCAGGATGGTATTTAACAGCAAGTTTTCTATATGCTGATTTTAATTCATCTGGGGATGCAGTTTTTCCAACACCTAAGACATCATAAAAATCTCTTTTAGCCATAAGTTACTTTAAGATGATAGTTGTTGAGTGTCTTAAGCGCTTTTTTCTTTGTCTTCTGGTTTATCTTCTTCTTTATTTTCTTCTTTTACTTCCTCGAAATCTGCATCAACTACATTATCGTCTTTTTTCCCTTCATCATTTTTATCACCATTATTAGATGAATCTGGTTTTTTTTCTTGAGACTTATAGATAGCTTCACCTAACTTCATTGAAGCTTGAACTAAAGTTTCGGTTTTCTTTTTAATATCTTCATTATCAGCTGCTTTCAAAGCCTCTTTTAAGCTTGATGATGCATCTTCAATAGCTTTTTTCTCAGCATCTGAGATTTTAGATCCATGCTCCTTAAGATTTTTTTCTGTTGAATGAATTAATGTATCTGCTTGATTTCTAACATCAACAGACTCTCTTTTCTTTTTATCTTCTTCTTTGTTAGCTTCCGCTTCTTTAACCATCTTTTCAATCTCTTCTTCACTTAATCCACCAGAAGCTTGGATTTGAATTTTTTGTTCTTTACCTGTACCTTTATCTTTTGCAGAGACACTAACTATTCCATTTGCGTCGATATCAAAAGTAACTTCGATTTGAGGGACACCTCTTGGCGCTGGGGCAATACCTACCAATTCAAAATTTCCTAACATTTTGTTATCAGTTGCCATTTCTCTCTCCCCTTGAAGAACTCTAATAGAAACTGCAGGCTGATTATCTTCAGCTGTAGAAAATACTTGGCTTTTTTTTGTTGGTATTGTTGTATTTTTTTCAATTAGTTTAGTCGATACACCACCTAGTGTTTCAATTCCTAATGATAATGGAGTTACATCTAATAGAAGCACATCTTTTACATCACCTTGAAGTACACCAGCTTGAATTGCTGCACCCATAGCCACAACTTCATCTGGATTAACACTTTTATTTGGCTCTTTACCAAAAAAGTTTTTAACCTCAGTTAAAACTTTAGGCATTCTTGTCATACCACCGACCATTACAATTTCATCTATGTCACTTGCAGAAATTCCTGCATCACCCAATGCTGTTTTGCATGGAGGTAAGGTTCGAGCAATCAAGTCTTCAACAAGAGCTTCAAGCTTTGCTCTAGTCATTTTTAAGTTAATATGTTTAGGACCAGTTTTATCTGCTGTAATAAATGGTAAATTTATATCTGTTTGTTCAGCTGAAGAAAGTTCAATCTTAGCTTTTTCTGCAGCCTCTTTTAATCTTTGTAAAGCAAGCTTATCAGATGTCAGATCAATTCCATTATCTTTTTTAAACTCACCAATCAAGTAATCAACAATAGTATTGTCAAAATCTTCACCACCTAAGAAGGTATCCCCATTTGTTGATTTAACTTCAAACACACCATCTCCTAATTCAAGAATAGAAACATCAAAAGTTCCACCACCCAAATCATATACAGCAATTTTTTTATTTTGTTTTTTATCTAAACCATACGCTAAAGATGCAGCAGTTGGTTCATTAATAATTCTTAAGACTTCTAGACCAGCAATTTTACCAGCATCTTTGGTAGCCTGTCTTTGTGCATCATTAAAATAAGCGGGAACCGTTATGACTGCTTTAGTCACTTCTTGACCCAAATATTTCTCAGCAGTTTCTTTCATCTTTTGTAAAATGAAAGCAGAGATTTGTGAAGGAGAATATTTCTCTCCTTTTGCCTCAATCCAAGCATCACCTTTTTCAGAATTAATTATTTTGAATGGAGCTGCTGATATATCTTTTTTAACAGTTGGATCTTCAAAATTTCTTCCAATTAATCTTTTTACTGCAAAAATCGTATTTTCAGGATTTGTAACAGCTTGTCTTTTAGCTGGTTGTCCAACTAATTTTTCACCATCATCAGTAAAAGCTACAACAGAAGGAGTTGTTCTTGCACCTTCAGCGTTTTCCAAAACTTTTGGCTGGCTACCTTCCATGATTGACACACAAGAATTTGTTGTTCCAAGATCTATTCCAATAATTTTGCTCATAATTTAAATTTCTATCCTCATATATGTGTTAATTTTAATTCTACAAGTTAATCAAATGTAATTATTTGTCTAATTTGCCCTCATTTTCCTCAATTTTTTCATTTTTTACTACTTTTTTAGAAACTCCAACTAAAGAAGGTCTTAGCAATCTATCTTTTATCAAAAAACCTTTTTGAATTTCTTGAACAATTGTTCCTGGTTCTTTTTGATCATCCTCTATTTCCATCATGGCTTGATGCAAGTTTGGATCTAATTTCTTATTAAGACAATCGATTGGTTTAATATTATTTTTAGTAAAAATTGAAATTAGATCTTTATTAATAATGTCAAAATGTTCTAAGGTTTTTTTTAAAGCTTCAGTATTTTTGAGAGCTTCGTCGCTTTCTAAAATTAATTTTGATCTTACTAAATTATCAATTAAGTTTAATGCTTCTTTTGCAAATGCAAAACCCCCATAATCTAAAGCATCATCTTTTTCTTTTTCAAATCTTCTTCTTTGATTTTCCATTTCAGCAAATGTTCTTGCAAGCTTATCTTCTAATTCTATTATCTTATCTTCAAGAGAAAGTTCTTTTTTTTCCTCTGTATTTTCTTGGTTTCCCTGGTTAACATTTGTTTGATTTTCAGCCTCATTATTTTCATTAGAAGGCTCATGTGCTGTGGGGTCTTGTTTAAGGTTTTCTTCTTTTTCCATGTCAGCATATATGGTAAGAAATTTTAGAATTGCTAGGTATTAATGAAAAAAATTTTAAAGCTCCTTATAGGCACTAATAACAAGGGAAAATTTAAGGAAATAAAAGATTTATTGCCAAAATATATAAAAACACACTCAATATCTGAATTTAAACTGAAAAGCCCAAAAGAGGACGGGCTTACCTTTGAGGAAAACTCTTTAATCAAGTCTAAGTATTTTTCAAAAAAAACCCAATTATTATGTTTGGCTGATGATTCAGGGCTTGAAATAGATTTTCTGAACAAAATGCCAGGCATTTATTCTGCAAGATGGGGTGGTAAAAAAGGTAACTTCAGTATGGCTATAAAAAGGGTTTATCGAGAACTTTCAATGAAAGATAAAAATTGGAAACAAAAAAAAATTAGTGCAAGGTTTATTTGTGTATTGTCAATTTGTAATTTAGATAAAAAAATTGCTTTAGTAAAAGGAAAAGTAGAAGGTTATATTTCAAATGAACCTAAAGGAAAAAATGGATTTGGATATGATCCAATATTTATTCCAAAAAATAAAAAAAAAACTTTTGGTGAAATGAGATCTATAGAAAAATACAAAATAGATCATAGATCTGTCGCATTTAAAAAAATTAGAAAATTTTTATAATTTTTTTATTTTCAATTTTATAAAAATTTAATCTGTGATTAATTTTATTATTTTTAATATCAAATATACCCATCTTACCTTTAAATGAATTTTTCTTTTTAAAAAGTTTGTTAAGGTTAGACAGATTGGTTTTTAATGAAAGGTAATAAACAAGGCCAACAAGATCATAGCTTAGTAGAGATAAATGAGTAGGATTTTCATAAAATTCAGTAAAAAATTTTCTTTTGAAGTTATCAAAATTATCTTTATTTATAGATGGATAATATATTGGCTGAATATTAGTTTCATTTAATAAACTTTTATTAAACCATTGATTTAAAGTTATAAAATATTTATTTTTTGGAGAAACGTCCGTATATAATAGAGATGTGCTTACACTTTTTAGACTTTCATCAAAATCAGCTATTACCACGGCGTCAAAATTTAAACCACCTAAAGTGTACTTTTTTTTCAATCTTTTAATCTTTTTTTCCTTGTTAGTTTCATTTGAATTTTTAATTCTATAAATTTCATCTTCTAAATTTTGTTTTCTAATTTGATAATTAGTAATATTTTCAATTTGATTTGTTAATTTTGTTGGGTCAGTATCATAAACATAATCTTTATAAATTTTAATTTTAGAATCTTTAATTCCTCTTTTTATTTCAAATTCATAATCTTGAAGAGGTGTTAAAAAAATAGTCTTTTTAATATTTTTTTTTTCTATAAATTTTTTTATTGTATTTAATTGTGATGTAGAATTAATTCCTGCAGAAATTACATTTCTTGGAATATCTAGAGTTTGATTTGTTAGCGACAAGAAAGTTAAATCTTTCATTTCGTCTAGGTATGTTAAGCTTTCATGAAATACAGGTCCAATGATTATTCTTACCCCCATTTCTTTTAGTTCAAATGCTGACTTAAGAGTTTTATTTGGTTTTGTGGCAGTATCTTTTGGAATAATTTCAATTAAATTACTATCAATATCTTTTACTGCTAATTTAACAGCTTTAATTATTGATTGACCAAGATCTTTATTTGAACCTGTCATTGGCACTAAAAGTCCAATTTTAATTTTCTCCTCAGCTTTGACCATATTAAAAAATAAATATGAATAACTCAGTAAGATAAAAAAAATAATTTTAATAAATTTATTCATTTTGGTGATAGTATAATATTTTTTACGTTTAATTATGAATATAAAATCACAATCTCAGATAAATGATAATGAAAATACACTTTATTTAGTTTCAACCCCAATAGGAAATCTAAAAGATATCACTTTAAGGGCTATTGAAACTTTAAAAAAATCTCATTATATTTTATGTGAAGATACCAGAATTTCAAAAAATTTATTAGATAGATATGAAATTAAGTCCAAATTAATTTCTAATCACAAGTTTAATGAAAAAAAAAATATATCTAAAATAATTAATCTTTTAAAATCAGGTAAAGTAATTTCTTTAATTTCAGATGCTGGCACCCCAAGTATTTCTGACCCAGGTGCATTATTAGTAAACGAATGTATTAAAAATGATATTGATATTTTTCCAATCCCAGGACCTTCTGCAGTCGCAACGGCATTGTCAGTTAGTGGTTTCTCGGATAAATTTTTTTTTTATGGTTTTTTTCCAGAAAAAAAACAAAATCTAATTAATGAATTACAAAAACTTCAAGAATTAAATTGCACCCTAGTTTTTTTTGTATCTCCTAGGAAAATTAATAAAATTATACCTTATTTAAAACAACACTTTAGTGGAAGAAAAATAGTTTTTTGTAGAGAGATTTCAAAATTATATGAAGAATATATTAGAAAAAATGTTGATGATTTAGAGTTATTTGTAAAAGAACCAAAAGGGGAGTTCACAGTTATTATTTCTGAAAAAAAAGAAGATAAAAATACTTCACAAGAGCTTAGTGAATCAGATAAAGTAGTTATAAATAAAATGATTAACAAATTAAGCGTAAAAGAGATAACAACTTTTATTAATCAAAATAGAAATATATCAAAAAAACAGATTTATAATTATTGTTTAAAGTTAAAAGATGAAGATTAAATTTATATTTATTATTTTAGTTGGAATCATTTTTTCTAGCTGTGTTGGTGTTTCTTCGAAGGGTCTTTTTGGAACAGGTGTGTCGGTCGCATTAGATCCAAGAACAGTCGGTACTCAGATTGATGACTCTATTATGCAGAAGAATTTAACGACCAGAATTATTGTGAAAGATAAAAAATATATTTTATCTGTGAAATCTAAAGTAATTGATGGAAGAATTTTTTTAACGGGAAAAGTCGAAACTCCTGAAGAAAAATTACAACTAACAAAACTAGCTTGGGAAACAAAAGGTGCTCGATCTGTCCGCAATGATATAAAAATTAAAGAAGAGTTTAATTTTAAACAATCAGCAAAAGATATTTTGATAACCTCACAACTTAGAACTGCTTTAATTTTAAATAAAAATATTAAAGCAACCAATTACCAAATAGATACATATAAAAAAAAGATCTATATTTATGGTATTGCTTTAGTATCTGAAGAAAAAGATTTAGTAATAAGTGAAGCTAAGGAAATATTAGATGTTGAGGGTGTTGTGGCAAGCATTATGCTTGTTGAAGATTTAAGAATTCAGAGAGAATAGTTTTATTTCTTATAATCAATTACATCTGAAGAATATGCTGCAATAGATGCTAAATTAATAATTTCTGAAGTTGATGATCTTAATGGAGCAATTTCAATAGGAAGACCAAGTCCAACCAGTAGAGGACCTATCACCTTTGTATCTCCCAAAGTTTTCATCATCTTGTAAGATATAGCCGCACTATGTTGGCCTGGCATTATTAATATGTTTGCGTTTCCAACAATTTTTGAAAATGGATAAAGTTCTTCATATTCTGAATTCAGAGCTACATCTGGTTGCATATCCCCATCAAATTCAAAATCTACTTTTTTTTCCTTTAATATATCTACCGCTTTTCTAATATGTTTTGTTCGGCTTGTAAGAGGTTGGCCAAATGTAGAGTGAGAAACAAATGCTACTTTTGGATCAAAACCAAATAGCCTTACCACTCTAGCTGTAGAAATTGCTATTTCAGCCATTTGTTCTGAAGTTGGATATTCATGAACACTGGTATCACCAACAAAAATAGTTTTCCCTTTGTGAACCACCATGTTTAGTCCAAACATAATTTCACCATCTCTTACATTAACTACTTGTTTAATTTTATCTAAAGATGCACCAAAGTGTCTGGTATTTCCAGTTACAGCACCATCAGCATCTCCACAGGCAACCATGCTAGTTGCCCATACAACTCTATCATTTCTAACAAGTCTATCACAATCTCTCTCTAGCAATCCTTGCTCTCTCTGTAATTTTTGAAATAAATGTTTTACATATTTGTTTCTCTTTTTTTCATCTGTAGAATTTACAATTTCAATATCAAAATTTTCACTATAGCCAATATTTTTAATTTGTTCTTTTATTTTCTTTTCTTTCCCAATCAATATTGGAATACCTAATTTTGAATTTTTAAATGCAATTGCTGCTTTAAGGGTATTTTCATCTTCTCCATCTGCAAACACAATCTTTTTTTGATTTTTTTTGATATAAGAATTAATACCTTGCATAATGGTTACTGTCGGATCCAATCTTTGCTTAAGTTGGTCTTTATATACATCAAAGTCATCAATATTTTTTCTTGCTACCCCACTATCCATTGCAGCTTTTGCAACAGCAGCTGGAATTATACTTATTAATCTTGGATCAAAAGTAGAGGGTATAATATACTCTTTACCATAATGTGGTCTTTCTCCTCCCATAGCAGCAACAACTTCGTCAGGAACGTCTTCTCTTGCAAGATTTGCAATCGCCTGTGCTGCAGCAACTTTCATTTCTTCATTTATTGTCTTTGATCTAACATCAAGTGCTCCTCTAAAAATATAGGGAAAACCAATTAAATTATTTACTTGATTTGGATAATCTGATCTACCTGTTGCAACAATTGCATCACTTCTTATTTCGTTTATTTCTTCAGGAGTAATTTCTGGATCAGGGTTTGCACAAGCAAAAATTATAGGGTTTTTTGACATTTTTTTTACGAATTCTTTTTTAAGAGCGCCCTTAGCTGATAAACCAAGAAAAACATCTGCCCCGTTTATTGCTTCTTCTAGTGTTCTTAAATTAGTTTCGATTGCATACCTAGATTTCCACTGGTCTATTCCATCAACTCTGCCTTTATGAATTACACCCTTTCTATCCAACATAATAATATTTTCATTTGAGACACCAGAGTTTTTAAATAACTCTGTACATGCCTGTGCGGATGCGCCAGCTCCATTAACAACTACTTTTATTTCTTTTATTGACTTACCACTAATGTCTAATGCATTTATTAAAGCTGCAGTTGTGATGATAGCTGTTCCATGCTGATCGTCATGAAAGACTGGAATATCTAAAATTTCTTTTAATTTTTGTTCAATTACAAAGCAATCAGGTGCAGCTATATCCTCTAAGTTTATTCCACCAAAACTTGGAGCAAAATTTTTGATAGAATTAACAATCTCATCAGCATCAGAGCAATCTATCTCAAGATCAATCGAATCAATATCTGCAAATCTTTTAAAAAGTACTGCTTTACCTTCCATTACAGGCTTTGATGCAAGTGCTCCTAAATTACCCATTCCTAAAATTGCAGAACCGTTACTGATAACAGCTACTAAATTTCCTTTACTAGTATAATCATATGCGGTCTCAGGATTTTGACTAATCATTCTAACAGGGGCCGCAACTCCCGGAGAGTATGCTAAAGCAAGATCTCTCTTGGTGGTCATATTTTTTGATGGAATAATTTCAATCTTTCCAGGTCTTTTGTTTTTATGAAAATCTAAAGCTTCTTTATCAGTGTAATGATCAATTTTTGTCTTTTTCATTTTTGTTCAACTATCTTAAAATTAATTTTAATTATATCCTTTTTTTAAATTTTTTATTATTTGTAATATTTAATCAAAATATTTAGATAATAAGTGTACAATTTGGATAAAATTAAGACTAATATGATTTATGAACATAGTTAAGTCAACAGGCACATTTGGTTTTTTTACAATAATAAGTAGATTGCTTGGTTACCTAAGAGATATTCTGATCGCAGTTTTTCTGGGTGCAGGAGCTTTAGCTGATGTTTTTTTTGTAGCCTTCAGAATACCCAACACTTTTAGAAGATTATTTTCAGAGGGAACTTTCAATGCAGCTTTTGTACCAAGCTACTCATCAGAGATGAATAAAGGAAAAAAGCAATCAAATAAATTTGCTAATAATATTTTTAACCTTTTATTTTTAGGCCTATTTTTTTTGGTTCTTATTGTGCAAATTTTTATGCCTGTTTTTGTAGCAATTATTGCTCCTGGATTTGTTGAGGATGTTGATAAAATGGAGATTGCAATAAATCTTACAAGAATAACTTTTCCTTTTTTATTTTTTATAAGTCTTGCCTCATTCTTTTCTGCAATTCTAAATTCTCATAATAAATTTGCAGCTGCTTCAGCAGCTCCAATAATTTTAAATATGATTTTGATTGGAATCTTACTTTTTTCTAAATCTTTAGGTGATGAACTTGTATATTATTTGTCTTATGGAGTTTCATTAGCTGGTATTTTACAACTATTATTTTTATATAAATTTGTAAATAAATTTTATTATTTGAAATTTGATTTTAAAATAAAAATAGACAATAAAGTTAAAACTTTTTTTAAAAAGCTCTTACCAAGTATTTTTTCTTCAGGAGTTACACAAATTAATATTTTGGTTGGAACAATAATTGCTTCTTTTCAAACAAGTGCTGTTTCGTATCTTTATTATGCTGATAGGATCTATCAAATAAATCTTGCTATTGCAGGTATAGCAATTAGTGTTGTTGTGCTTCCTCAACTTTCTAGGCACATTCAATCAAAGAAAAAAGACAAAATTTTATCTATTCAAAACAAAGCATTAGAATTAAGTTTATTCTTAAGTTTACCTGCATCTATTGGATTAACAATTGGCTCTCAAAGTATAATTTCAGCTTTGTTCGGGTACGGATCTTTTGATGAAGTTGCAGTACAAAATTCAGCTAAAGCTCTTTATTATTTTGCTTATGGTCTTCCTGCTTTTTCATTAATTAAAATATTTTCAAATTTTTTCTTTGCAAATCATAACACCAAAACACCATTTTATATCTCTTTAGCATCAGTGATATTAAATATTTTTATTAGTATTTATTATTTTAATGAAATTGGTTTTATTATCATTCCGATTGCCACAACCATTTCATCTTGGTTCAATGGATTATTATTGTTCCTATTTTTAAAAAATAAAAATCTTTTTAATTTTAACAAAATATTTTTAGTAAGATTTATAAAAATAATTATTGCCTCTTTATTAATGGGAATATTTTTTAATTTTTTATTAATCTATTTTCAAAATGAATTAACTTTCAGTCAAAATTTAAAATCATTCTATTTAATTTTGAGTGTTGTATTGAGTTTATTATTCTATTTATTAGTTTCATATTGGATCAAAGCTTTTAAAATTAGTGATATTAAACTAAAGTACTAATTGAATGAGTAAAAAAATTTTTTCAGGAGTTCAACCAACAGGAAATCTTCATCTAGGAAACTATTTGGGAGCAATCAAAAATTTTGTAGATTTAAATAATGAAATTGAAAATGAGTGTATTTTTTGTGTGGTAGATTTACATGCTATTACTCTAAAACAAGATCCTGTAGAATTAAAAAATAATATAAGGGAAACCGTAGCTACATTTATTGCGAGTGGTATAGATTCTAAAAAAAGTATAATTTTTAATCAATCAAAAGTAGCAGCTCATGCAGAAGGAGCATGGATATTAAGCTGTGTTGCTAGGATGGGATGGTTGAATAGAATGACACAATTTAAGGAGAAAGCTGGAAAAGATAAAGAAAAAGCAAGTGTTGGCCTCTACTCATATCCAATTTTAATGGCAGCAGATATTTTACTTTATGATGCAACTCACGTACCTGTTGGAGACGATCAAAAACAACATTTAGAATTATGTAGAGATATAGCTCAAAAATTTAATAATGATTATAAAGTAGAAAATTTTTTACAAATACCGGAACCTTTAATTCAAAAAGAATTTTCAAGAATAATGAGTCTTAAAGATGGTTCAAAAAAAATGAGCAAATCTGAATTATCAGATTTGAGTAGAATAAATTTAACTGACAACAGAGATCAAATAATTAATAAAATTAAAAAAGCAAAAACAGATCCTTTACCAATGCCAAAAACAATAAAAGAACTTGATGAAAGATTAGAAGCAAAAAATTTAATTGGAATTTATGCAAGTTTAACCAATTCGTCATTAGAAAAATCTGTAGAAATTTTTGCTGGTAAAAATTTTTCAGAATTTAAAGAGAATTTATCTGAAGTTCTTGTAGATAAAATTGAACCTATTTCTGTGGAAATAAAAAAGTTGCTGAGCGACCAATCATATCTAGATAAGATTCTTCTAGATGGAGTTGAAAAAGCCGATTTAATAGCTTCAAAAAAGATCAAAAAAATTAAAGAAATACTAGGGTTTTAGCAAAAATTTATTATCAAGTTTTAATTTCTTAAATATTAACTATATATATTTTATGTTTATTCAAACCGAAGTCACACCCAACCCTAATTCATTGAAATTTATACCTGCAAAAAAAGTATCTAACAGTGGTCCATATGAAATTACAAATAAAGATAATATTAAAAATGAATTAGTAAGAAATATTCTTTCAATTAGTGGTGTGGAAGGAGTCTTTTTGGGGGAAGATTTTATTTCAGTAAATAAAAATGATTTAATGAAATGGGATGATGTAAAACATATAATCATCTCACTTATTAACGATTTTTATTCGGATGGTAATGAGTTTGTAATCGATGAAAATTTAGAAGAGCAAAATTCTAATTTAGATGAAATTGAAAAAAAAATAGTAAAAATTTTAGATCAAAAAATAAGACCTGCAGTAGCAAGAGATGGTGGGGATATTAAATTTATAGAATTTAAAAATGGTATAGTAAAAGTTCAATTACAAGGAAGTTGTTCAGGATGTCCAAGTTCTACAATGACTTTAAAGCAAGGAGTTCAAAACCTTTTATGTCATTATTTACCAGAGGTAAAAGAAGTTGTGGCTATTTAGATAAAGCAAATATAGATGAAAAAAAAAAATTATAAAAAACTAATTTTATTTGAAGAAAAAAGCTTAAATACTTTGTCAAGAATCTTTCTTAGTAGCTTTTTAATGATTTCTTTTTTTTACATTACACCGATGTTTATAAAATTTGCTGAAAGAAATTTGAATACACAGGAATTTACAAACAATTCAAAAAAAATTTTAGCTTATACTCTCAGCAACAATGGAGATAATATAAATCAGAATGAAGATATAAATGAAGATGATTTATTGTTTGATATTTTTAGTTTAAATGATTTAGAGTCAGACTCTGTGTTATTGAGTGCTTCAACTATAAAACAATTATTTGAAGATATCGACTACAATCTAAGAGATGTTAGGAAAAATAAATTAGTTAAACCAGTTGCTTTAACTTTGTTACCTCAAGAAATTAAAATTATTCAAGACACTAAGAAAAGAAAGGATCTATTTATTCAAATAGTTTTGCCTTTAATTATCAAAGAAAACAATAATATTAGACTAGATCGAAAAACACTCTTTGATATTATTAACAAAAACAATAATACGACTGTAGAAAAGCAGTGGCTTGAAAAAAAATATAAACAGTACGGTGTGCGTTCAAGAGATTTATCAACACTAAAAATAAGAATGGACGAGATACCAGTATCTTTAGCAATTGCTCAAGCTGCTAAGGAAACAGGTTGGGGCACTTCTAGATTTGCTCAAGAAGGCAATGCTCTATTTGGTCAATGGACATGGTCTGGAGAAGGGTTGAAACCTAAGGAAGCAGAAAAAGGTAAAGGCCATAAAGTCATGAAGTTTAATATCCTTCAAGCGTCAGTAAGAGCTTATCAAAGAAACCTAAATACTCACTCAACATATAAAGGTTTTAGAAAAGCTAGAGCAGAATTTAGAGATCAAAAAAAACCACTAGATAGTTTAAAACTATCCAAATTTTTAAACAAATATGCTGAAACGGGAAATCAGTATGTAGAAGTTTTACAAAAAATAATTCAACAAAATAAATTAAAAGATTTTGATGATGCTAAATTATTGCCATCAAGTATTGAATTAGATAGTCTTATTTAGTCTTCTTGTATTAAAAATTGAGTCCCAAACCATCGCCATTTACCATTGTCATTAAGAGAACAATTTATTCTACCTCTTCTTGGTTTAAATGGGCCTCTAAATTTAATAGTTAACACTTTTCCAGAAATATTCGTGTTAGATTTTTTCCAAATATCTAATTCGTTAGAATAGCAATTAATGTATTTTATATTTTTTTGTTCTTTAAAAAATTTAACTTTTAGTTCAGGAGGATTATTTTTTTTGGTCAATTTTTTTTCTAAAGGTAGTAATTGTTCGTATTCAAGTGGAAATGAGTCTATGATAGATTTAAATCTTTTTAATTCTCCATAATTTTCATTAATTGGAAATCTTGGTAATTCAAACTTATCTTTATTAATATCAATCACACCAGAATGTTGACCAAAAGCTAATTCAAAGTTAAGAGAAATATAATCTTTCATGAATTTTGAATATTCTCCAAATGGATAAGAAAATAAATTTGGTATGTATCCAAGTTCATTTAAAAATATTTTATTTGCTTGTTCAATGTCTTCAACAAAATGATCGTTAATTTCATCAATAAAATATTCATGAACATGTGAGTGGTGTCCTATAAACACAAATTCCTCAGTCTCAATTTCTCTTATTTGATCCCAAGTCATATATCCAGTTTTTCCAATAGGTTTGGTTGATACAAATAAGATAAATGGGATTTTATTTTTTTTTAAATATGGCCATGCCTCAAAATAAAATGACTTAAAAGCATCATCAATTGTAATAAGAATTTCTTTGTTTTTTTTTGATACATCAAAGCCTTTCTTGAATTGATTTGGATTATAAAAATTATAATTAGAATTTTTGATCATCTTAATTTGATCTTTAAAAACTTTCATTTGAATATTTGTTGAAGGGTACTTAGATTCATTAAAACGATGATACATTAAAGATAATATACCCTCATCATTAGAATAGTATTTGATATTATTCTCATCTGAATTAGAATTTACATTTATAAATAAAACAAAAATGAACAAACTTATAATTGATGTTACAAACGAAAAAATATTTTTAATGATCATTACTTCTAATGATATTTATAATATTACTCATGAGAATACTAAAATTAATTATGAAAAGTTAACTTTAATTATTAAGGATTTTTTACTTACAAAGAACTTAAAAATATACAATATTAGTCAAATATATATTAACAGAGGCCCAGGAAGCTTTGCTGGAATAAGAAACTCTTTATCTGTAGTAAAAGCATTTAATGTTGCAAAAAAAATTGATTATTATTGTTATAGTTTTGAGGATTTTAAAAATGAGAAGAATATAAGTTATGAAAATATCCCTAATTTATGTAGTAAATTTAAAATTAAAAAAAATTTGATTAATCCTGTTTATATAAGTTAAAATTAAAATATGTCTGAAACGATAGAACAAAAATGCTTGTCAAAAGGTGTCAAATTAACTGATCAAAGAAAAGTAATTGCACAAGTAATGTCTGACTCAACCGATCACCCAGATGTAGATGAACTCTACAACAGAGTATCAAAGATTGACCCAAAAATTAGCATTGCAACCGTTTATAGAACGGTAAAATTATTTGAAGAGTCAGGCATTTTAGCAAAACATGAATTTAAAGGAGGAAAAGCGAGATATGAAGAGTTAAACGAAGGTCATCACGATCATTTAATAGATGTTAAGTCTGGAGAAATAATTGAATTTGTAGATGAAGAAATTGAAAAACTTCAAAAAAAAGTTGCAGAAAAATATGGTTATACTCTTATAGATCACAAACTAGAATTGTATGGGGTTAAAAAAAAATCTTAACAATATGAATCGAAAAATATTTATCAAAACATTTGGATGTCAAATGAATGAGTATGATTCTAATAGAATATATGACTCAGTAAAAAAAATTGGTTTTGAAAAAACAGAAAACTATGAAAATGCAAGTTGTTATTTATTAAACACATGTCACATAAGAGATAAGGCTAAAGAAAAAGTTTACCACGAGATAGGAAGGGTTAAAAAAATTTTTAGGTTTAAGAAAAAACCATTAGTTATAATAGCAGGATGTGTTGCTCAAGCTGAAAACCAGGAAATGCTTAAAAGAGAGCCTTATATAGATCTTGTAATTGGCCCTCAATCTTATCATAAAATTAATGACACAATTTTAGATTATATTAAGAAAAAGAAAAAAATAGAACAAACAGAATTTGATGCAATATCAAAATTTAAATATTTTAATAAAATTAAAAATGAGTCTGGAAAAATTTCTTCTTTTGTTACAATTCAAGAAGGTTGTGATAAGTTTTGTCATTTTTGTGTTGTTCCCTATACAAGAGGTCCCGAATATTCTAGACAATTCAAAGAAATTATAAATGAAACAAAATATTTAGCTTTTAAAGGTGCAAAAGAAATCATTTTACTTGGTCAAAATGTTAATGCTTATAAAAATAAAGATTGCAGATTATCAGATCTAATTTTAGAAATTGAAAAAATTCCAGAAATTGAGAGAATAAGATACACAACATCTCATCCTAAAGATATGTCTGAAGATCTGCTAGAAGTATACAAGCATTCAAAAAAATTGATGCCTTTAGTTCATTTACCAGTGCAAAGTGGATCTAACAAGATTTTAGATCTTATGAACAGAAAACACACAATAAATGAATACATAGAGATATTTGATAGGTTAAAAGAAATAAACTCCAATATAGAGTTTTCAAGTGATTTTATTATAGGATACCCCGGAGAAGATGATAAAGACTTTGAAGATACATTTGATTTGATTAAAAAAATCAAGTTTATCAATTCATACTCTTTCATTTTTAGTCCAAGACCTGGTACTGTTGCTGCAGATTTAGAACTTATAAATAAAAAAATTTCTATGGAAAGATTAGAAAAAGTTCAAACTCAATTATTTGAGAATCAATTAATCATGAACAAATCCTTAGAAAATAAAACTTTAAACGTTTTAGCGGAAAATTTAACAGAAGATAAAACTCAAGTATTTGGACGTTCAGAATATATGACATCAGTAATATTTAATGGTAAAAAAGATGATATTGGAAAAATTGTGCCTGTAAAAATTAAACAAAGTAATAGAAGTACTTTATTTGGAGAAACAATTGATAACGCTAGTCAAAGGGTAGCATAGGAATTTGAGCAGTTTAACTAAAAAAAATATCGAACAATTTCTTAAATTTGTTTATTCAGACAATAATTCACTCAGCGTAATTTTTCACGATAATGATTTATTAATGGGTGTTGTTGGCGAGTTTAATAAAAATTTAAAAGAGTTAGAAAAAATTACTCAGTCCAATTTATATTCTAGAGGGAATTCTATATTAATAAAATCTTATCCTGAAAATAATGAAATAATTAAAAATGCTATACAATTTTTAGCTAATCAATTTATTAATAATGGAAGTATAGAAAATAAAGATATAGTTTCATCAGTAGACAAATTTATGATTAATGAAAAAGTAAAAAATAATAATGTAACAGATATTATCAAAACACCAAAAAAATCCATAATTCCAAGATCAGAAAAACAAAAAGATTATGTTAGAGCTTTGAGACAGAGTGATATCATTATTTCTGCAGGACCAGCAGGAACGGGAAAAACTTTTTTAGCTGTAGCCGTAGGGCTAACAATGTTACTTGAAAAAAAAATTGAAAGAATAATTTTATCAAGACCAGCAGTTGAAGCAGGTGAGCGTTTAGGATTTTTACCAGGAGACATGAAGGAAAAAGTTGATCCATATCTTAGACCTTTGTATGACTCACTCTATGATCTTTTCGATTTTGAAAAGATACAAAGAATGATTGAGATTGGTGATATTGAAATTGCACCATTAGCTTTTATGAGAGGAAGAACTTTAAAAAATTCATTTGCAATTTTAGATGAAGCTCAAAATGCAACAGACACACAAATTAAAATGTTTTTAACAAGAATTGGAGAAAATTCAAAAATCGTTGTTAATGGTGATCCATCTCAAATAGACCTACCAAATAAAAAAATGTCTGGGCTAGCTAGATCAAAAGGATTATTAGGTCATTTAAACGAAATATCAGTTGTTGACTTTGAACATTTGGATGTAGTTAGACATCCTCTTGTTTCTAAAATAGTTAAAGCCTACTCTGATAATGATTAATATTGATGTTTTCTCGGAAGAGAAGGCCTGGTCAAAAAGACTTAGAAAAAAAGAACTTTTTTTTAAACAAATTTGTAGTTTGTTCCCAAAAAAATATCAATTTCCCAACAAGAAAATTGGTCTTACTTTACTTCTTTCAAATAATAGAGGCATTAAAAAATTAAATAAAAATTTTAGAAATAAAAACAAATCTACCGATATTTTATCATTTCCACTTAATAAAAAAATTAAGATATCTAAAACAACTTATATCGGAGATATTATTATTAGTTATAATTTTATAGATAAACCCAAATCACAAGATTTAAAAATTTTTAAAGAAAAGCTAATTAAAACTTTTATACATGGGTTTCTTCATTTAATTGGTTTTGATCATATTAAAGAAAAAGATTATAAAAAAATGCTTAAAGAAGAAAAAAAATTATATAAATCGGTAATTTTAAATATTAGTTAGATTGATAAAAAAAAATTATATAGAGATAACATTTTTGATTATGTTAGGTATGGCTTCGTCTTTAAGTCTACCTCCATATAATTATTTAATAATAAATTTTTTTACTTTTAGTTCTTTTTTTATTTTTCTTTTCAAAAAATCTAAAATTATACAAAACAAAAAAACATTCTTTTTTTATGGATGGTTATTTGGATTTGGTTATTTTTTATCAAGTTTGTATTGGATATCGATTTCCTTAACATTTGATCAAAATTTTAAATCTTTAGTTCCGGCAACAATTATTTTAATACCAGCTTTTCTTGGAGTTTTTTATGGATTGGTTACTTTATGTTTTGTAATTTTAAGACTAAAAAATACCGTAAGCTCTTTTTTTTTATTTTCATTACTTTTTGGAATTTTCGAATTTGTAAGAGGTTCAATTTTAACTGGTTTTCCTTGGAATTTTATATCTTATAGCTTTTCAAATCATTTAGAAATTTTAAGTATAACCTCAATAATTGGAACTTATGGATTCAATTTATTTTGCATTTCTTTGTTTGTAAGCCCTGCAGTTTTTATACTTAGAGATAAAAAAAAGGACATAGGCATATGTATTATTTTTTTAATTATGCCATTATTGTTTTACATGTATGGATCGTCTTACAAAAAAATATTTAATACATCAGATAAAATAATTTATAGTCACAAAGTAAGAGTCATCGGTACAAATATAAGCCTTGATAGGTTTTATTCAAATACTGATCCAGTTTCAGTAATTAAAGATTTAATTAAGGTAAGTAATCCTAATAAAAACGAAAAAACTATTTTTGTATGGCCTGAAGGAATCATTCCAGACATTTCCCAAAAAGAATTAGTTGAATATAAATGGTTATTTGAAAAAAATTTTAATGATAATCACTTATTAATAATAGGAATTAATAGTCAAGCAGCTGAAAATGGAAACATTAATTACTTTAATTCTTTATCAATCTACGATCATAATTTAAGTTTATTACACTCTTATAATAAAGTTGATCTTGTTCCATTTGGTGAATTTTTACCATTTGAAAATATATTAAAAAATATTGGCTTACGAACAATTACAAATAATTATAAATCATTTTCGAGTGGAAATGAAAGAAGTATTATTGAAATAAATAAAGGAGGTTTTTCTTTCAAAATATTACCATTAATTTGTTATGAAATAATTTATTCCGGAAAAATATTTAAAAACTTAGATTTTGACTTAATTATTAATATTTCCGAAGATGGATGGTTTGGTAAATCAATTGGCCCCAAACAACACTTTATTCATGGTATTTTTAGAGCAATTGAAAGTGGTAAATATATAGTTCGTTCAGCTAATAATGGAATTGCAGCAATCATAAACCCCTTGGGAATTGTAGAAAACAAAGTAAATTTGGGTAACACAGGTTATATTGATTTTAATGAAAGAAAAAAGATACAACCAACAGTGTTTTCAAAATATGGAAATAAAATTTTTGGATTATTAATTTTATTGTATATTTTTTTAATATTTTCATTTAATAGAATTAACAATGAGTAATTTAAAAAATTATCTTTTCACTAGTGAGTCTGTATCTGAGGGACACCCAGATAAAGTTTCAGATAGAATTTCAGATATGATTGTTGACAATTATCTCTCAAGAGATCCCTTTTCTAGAGTAGCATGTGAAACTTTAACTACAACAAACAAAGTAGTTTTGGCGGGCGAAGTTAGAGGACCTGAAATTAAAAAAGATGAACTAATAGAAAAAGTAAGAAATTGTATTAAAGATATTGGTTATGACCAAGAAGGTTTTACTTGGAAAGAAGCTACGAAAATTGAAAGCCACCTTCATTCTCAATCTGCAGATATTGCAATGGGTGTAGATTCTGCTGACAATAAAGATGAAGGAGCTGGTGACCAAGGTATTATGTTTGGATATGCATGCAATGAAACCGAGGTATTAATGCCTGCCCCAATTCATTATTCTCATAAAATTTTAAGATTAATGGCAGAAGATAGAAAATCAGGGAAATTAAATAACATTGAACCAGACTCCAAAAGCCAGGTCACATTTGAATATATAGATGGTAAACCAACTAAGGTTAAATCTGTTGTAATATCGTCACAACATTCATCTGATGTAAATCAAGCACAAGTAAGAGATTTACTAAGACCTTATCTATTGAAATCTATTCCAAAAAACTTTCTTGAGGGTTTCAATGAAGAGGAGTTTTATGTTAATCCAACTGGTAATTTTGTTATAGGTGGTCCAGATGGAGATTGTGGATTAACAGGAAGAAAAATTATTGTCGATACTTATGGTGGAGCAGCACCACATGGTGGTGGAGCATTCTCTGGAAAAGATCCGACTAAAGTTGATAGATCTGCAGCATACGCAGCAAGATATATTGCAAAAAATGTTGTTGCTTCAAAAATATCTGATAAATGTTTAATTCAATTAGCCTATGCAATTGGTGTATCAAAACCATTATCCATTTATGTTGATTTATTCGACAATGATTTAGAAAAAAATCAATTTGTTATTAAAAAAATAAATGAAAATTTTGACCTAAGCCCAAGAGGTATTAGAGAAATGTTAAATTTGAACAAACCTATATATGAAAAAACAGCTGCGTATGGTCATTTTGGTAGAGCACCAGAGGACAATGGCTCATTTTCATGGGAAAAAACTAATAAAACAAGTGTTTTTTCTAAATAGTTTCTGTTGAATTAAAAAAAAACTTTACTATATTGCCTTTACATTATTGAATTTACAAGATGGGCTTAAGCCCATTTTTTTTTGGAATAAATAAAAACATGTTAAATAAAAGAGCAGATAAACTAGAATTATTAAGAATAGCCGAGGCAGTAGCTTTGGAAAAATCAATAGACAAAGAACTAATTATTAGTTCTATGGAAACTGGTATTGCTAAAGCTGCAAAATCTAAGTTTGGGCAAGATAATGAAATCAAAGTGTCTATTAATAGAGACAATGGAGATATTGAAATCTTCAGAATATTAACAGTTTCTGAAAACCCAGAAAATTCTAATACAGAAATTAAATTAGAGGATGCTATTAATTTAGATGGAATTAATAAAGACAAAGCAGTTGGAGATGAAGTTTTACAACCTCTCCCTTCATTTGATTTTGGAAGAATAGCTGCTCAAACTGCAAAACAAGTTATTAGTTTTAATGTAAGGGAAGCTGAAAGAGAAAGACAATACAATGATTTCATTGATAAAAAAGACTCAATTTTAAGTGGTATTGTTAAGAGATTAGAGTTTGGAAATGTAATTGCTGATCTTGGAAGAACAGAAGCAATCATTCAAAAGAATGAATTAATTCCAAGAGAAAATATTAAAGCTGGTGATCGTATCAAAGCTTATTGTTATGATGTAAGAAGAGAACCAAGAGGTCATCAAATTTTTTTATCTAGAGCTCACCCAAAGTTTATGGAAAAACTTTTTGTTCAAGAAGTTCCTGAAATTTATGATGGATTGATTGAAATTAAATCTTCATCAAGAGATCCAGGAAGTAGAGCAAAAATTTGTGTTAAAGCAGTTGATACATCGCTTGATCCAGTTGGTGCTTGCGTAGGTATGAGAGGTTCAAGAGTACAGGCAGTAGTTAATGAACTACAAGGTGAAAAAATTGATATTGTTAATTGGTCTGAAGATCCAGCAATTCTAGTTTCTAACGCATTGTCACCAGCTGAAGTTCAAAGGGTCAATGTTGATGCAGAAAGAAAAAAATTAGACGTGATTCTTACAGAAGAAAATTTGAGTAAAGCTATTGGAAGACGAGGTCAAAACGTTAGACTTGCAACTAAGTTGCTAAATTATGAAATTAACATAATGACAGATGCAGAAGATTCTGAAAGAAGACAATTAGAGTTTAAAGAAAAAACTGAAAACTTTGTTAAAAATTTAGAACTAGATGAAACACTTGGTCAGTTGCTTGTCGCAGAAGGTTTTTCATCAATTGATGATATCAAAGATAGTTTAGTTGAAAATTTAAGTAAGATAGAAGGTATAGAAGAAGATACTGCTAAAGCACTTATAGAAAGAGCTAAAGAATTTTATCAAAAAGACCAGGAAGATATTTCTGAAAGAATAAAAGAATTGGGTCTTGATGAGTCATTAAGTAATTTAAAAGGATTAACCCCAGGAATGTTGGTTACATTGGGTGAACAAAAAATTTTAACACTAGAAGATTTTGCCGATTTAGCATCTGATGAACTGACGGGTGGTTACGATGTCGTAAAAGGTGAAAGAGTAAAAATTCAGGGTTATCTTGAAGATTTTGCGCTATCAAAAGAAGAGTCTGACGAATTAATTATGTCTGCAAGAAATATTGTCTATAAAGATTGAGTGATGAGTTATGGAAAAAAAAAAAAAAAAAATAAAAAAAAATGGAA